>SAMEA3387485__coassemble_3448_pt1 | contig 6290 bp, 4 predicted proteins | sample SAMEA3387485__metabat2_high_PE_008 | metagenome-assembled genome bin SAMEA3387485 (sample SAMEA3387485) | Felis catus | biome: Faeces | place: United Kingdom | collected 2012 | reverse complement strand
GTGCTACGCCACGCAAACGTGGCGTATACTGTTACCATTGTGACCGTACCAAATGAGTAAAACACAAAAGAGAATCAAGGAGGTAAAAATCCATGCAGGCAATCACACAATGGGCGGCAGGCATCTGCTTTGCCATCGCAGCGGCGGGCATCTGCGGGATGCTGGTGCCTCAAAACGCTTTGGGCAAAACCTTTCGGATGCTGCTGTCGGTGTTTTTTCTGTGCAGCGTGCTTTCTCCACTGCGATCCTGTTCGCAGTTGCGGTCCTGTTCGCAGCTGGAACTGACCGCCGTCGACACACCGCCCGAGCAGCTTGCCGAGGAGATTTCTCAACAGCTCGAAGAGCAGCTGACCGACCGGATTGCCCAACAGCTGGCAGAACAAGCCGAACTGCCGCTGACAGAAGAGCAGGAGGCGCAGGGATAGTCCGCATAAAATCAAACGGCACGGAACCGTTTTTTTGACACAACGCAGGCATAACCGCTGCCGCTGGTGGCATAGAATGGGAACAAAACCGCCGACAGCAACTGCGGCAAGGGGAGAACAGCAAAAGCCAAAAAGGAGGAAGGGCAAAATGCAGCAACAGCAAACCGAGCGATGGACACAGCAGATGCAGCAGATGTACGAGCGGGCGGCAGGGTGGTGTAAAGGCTTTTGGCAGACCCTTTGCACCCTCTGGCAGGACCCGCACAAGCGGGTGCGGCTGATGGTGGCAGCGGGCTTTGCCGGGATGGGGCTGATCCTCTGCTCCCGGCTGTGCCAGCCGCCAAAGGACGAGGGCAGACCGATGGCAGCCGCACAAACAACCGAAACCGCGCCGGAAGCTTCGCTCGAGCAGCAGCTTGCCGAAAATCTGGGTCGGATGCTCGGGCAGCTGGAGGGCGCGGGCGAATGTCAGGTGATGGTGACCCTGCGCCAAAGCCCGCGGACGGTGTACGCCAGCGAGCAGAACAGCCGCGCACGCTCATCAGGGGAAATCTACCCCATCGACCAGGAGCAGCAGAACAAGCCGGTGCTGGTGCGGGACGCCCAGGGTGTGACCCGCCCGCTGGTGGAAGCAACGCTGGCAGCGCAGGTCAACGGGGTGCTGGTGGTCTGCCCGGGCGCAAACAGTGCGCGGGTCTGCCAGCAGATTACCGAGGCGGTGACAACGGTGCTGGGAATCAAAAGCACGCAGGTCTGCGTGTTTGCCGGCAACCGATGAAACCATAGAAAAACAGTCTTGCAGGAGGTAAGGATATGAACATGATTGTAGGAAAAAAACAGATCGTTTTAGCTTCGTTGGTGGCAGCGCTGGGAGTTGCCGTCTACTTAAATTACCAGTTTGCCGGGGAGGACCTGGAGCTGGTCACCGCCAACACCACCCAGCAGACGGCGGTGGAAGGCGCGCTGGAGGAAACGCAGGAGCAGGAGCATTACGGCGACGCGCAGTTTGTGGACAGCAAGCAGGTCGCCCGGAACGCGCAGGGGGACGGGGAATATTTCTCGCAGGCGCGGCTGACCCGCCAAAAGACCCGCGACCAGGCGCAGGAGGCATTGCAGGTGATGCTGACCGACACCGCCCTGACCCAGGAACAGAAGGATGAGCTGACTGCCCAGGCAGGCGGGATGGTGCAGGCAATCGAAACCGAGGGCAGAATCGAAAACCGCATCAAAGCAAAGGGCTTTGACGAGTGCATGGTCTACTGCTCAAGCGAGAAGGTGGATGTCATCGTTAAAGCGCCCGAGTTGCAGGAGGGACAGGTGGTGCAAATCCGCGACATCATTCTGGGTGAGACCAAGGTGCCGGTGGAAAATATCTCGATTGTATCTGTCAAATAAAAAGCAGTGGCACGCCATGCCGCACCAAATGTGTGGCATGGCGTGCCACTTTTCCTGCCGGAAAAGTGCAGGTTGGTGGAACGTTTATGTATCTGGTATAAAACACAGATATGACGCAGTCATATCAAGACATGAGTCCGATCGTGGCGTTCCACCCTCCGTCAGCCTTCGGCTGCCACCTCCCTCAGCGAGGGAGGTCTATGGTGCAATATTTATCTATCTGGTGTAAGACACAGATATGACGCAGTCATATCACGCCACAACGTAGTTGTGGTACGACACACTGAAGGTGTGGCGTTGTCTCCCCTTCACAAGGGGAGATGTCCGACAGGACAGAGGGGTAAACATCAAGGCTTCGTCTTGCTGTGCTACGCCACGTCTATGACGTGTCGTGCCACTTTTCCTGTCGGAAAAGTGCAGTATGTGGAAAGCACAGAGTTTTCCTGCCGGAAAAGTGCAGGATGGCGGAGGGTTCTGCCAAAAAATGTCGTAAATTTTAACAGAAGTTTCTGCAAAACAGCAGCAGGATTTCACATCCGCAATGAAAATGAAGAAAGTATACCACAACAGTTGATTTGAAAGAAAAAATACGGTATCCTTTTTGGTAGTAAAGACTGCATAATAGATAAAAACATCCGTAAAAGTCTTATAAAAGCATCAGCAAACGCTTTTGTTTGGCAGGCAAAAGGTGCAGTCCCATCCGACCAACCACCACCTGACATCAGAAAGGAACCTATGCGTATGAAAAAACTTTTTTCGGTATTCCTCGCCTCGCTGCTGCTGTTACAGCTGAGCCTGTTTGCGCTGGCAGATTCTTCCAAATCCGCAGCCGCCGCCCAGCAGTACAGCTTGCAGGTCATCGACAATGTGATGCAGTTTGTAAAGAATGACAAGGTCGTCCGTTCGGTTTCGCTGCAAAATTCGACCATCAATCTTGGAAAAAGCAAACAGGGCGGCATCCGTGTCTCTGTCAAGGATAGCACCGGAAAAAGCAGAAGCTTCACCCTCGGCTCCCAGACCGCGCTGACCGTCAGCGGTGAGCTGCAATCCTTGCAGCTGAGCAAAAGCCTGCCGGCATCCGCATCCGTTTCGCTGGAAAAGGGTGCAAAGGTCGAAAGCCTCAAGGTCAACGCCGCCTGCAAGGTGCAGTTGCAGGGCAAGGTCAGCCAGCTGAAGGTGACCAACGCAAACGCCAAGGTGACTGCGGAAAAATCCGCTTCCATCGGCTCGGTGTCCACCGTTTCCGCAAACGCGCTCAGCGGTATTTCCCAGGCAAAAATCACCGTCAGCACAGCAGGCTCGCTCTCTGCCGGTCGTGACCAGATGAACGACGACAGTCGTTATGAGGACGACCGTTATGACCGCGATGACGATGACGACCGCTATGAGGATGAAGAGCAGGAAGAAGAGCTGCCGCAGGAGAAGCCGGAGGACAAACCTTCTGTGCCGGATTCCCAGCGCTACCGCATCACCTCCATCCAGTCCAAGCCTGCCGAGGTGCTCTTCTCGCTCAACCTGCCTACCGAGCAGCCGCTGACCAAGGAGAACATCAAAATCCTGTGCAACGGCTCGGGCAAGGACATGACCATCGTCAACGTCTACACCAAGGACAACCAAAACTACACCGTCACCACCGCCTACTATGCGGACAACGAGTATTTCCTGAGCATCCAGCTGGCGGACGGCAGCATGATCAACAAAACCTTCACCGTCTCTCTGCTGGCTCCGCAGCTGGAAAAGCCGTTCGTTGAGTGGAGCGGTGAGAACTCGGTGGAAATCACCTATGTCTCCGATGCAGCAGGCTCGCTGTACTATCTGGTGCAGCCGGTTGCCGCCCAGACCCGCAACCTCTGGGAAGAGCAGGAGGAGCCGACCGCCGACCAGCTCAAAGCCAAGGGCACACAGCTTGAGATGAAGGTGCAGAGCAACCGGTTCACCATCGACAATCTGGATGCCCGCACCGCTTACACCCTGTACTATCTGGCGGTCGACAACTTTGACCGCACCAGCCAAATCTACACCGCCTCCATCCCGGCAAAGACCGAGCAGCCGGAGAAGAGCGAAATCACCATCGTGGACATGGTCATCAACAGCAATATAAACATAGATGAAGTATCGGTCCACCACTCCTTTGACATCACCTTGAGTGAAGCGCCGCAGGAAGAATTGACCCTAGACCAGTTCTTTGTAACCTGTCCGCTTGGCGATATTGAGCTTGGCAAGCTGACTAAACGCAGCGACACCGAGTACCGCGTCGAGGTCGCTCCTTATACCATCCTCAAGGACAATAACACCTACACCTTGACCATCACCTTTGCAGACGGTTCCACCGCCTCGAAAAAGGCGTTCCTGGACTACTCCGCACCAGAAATCAGCTCTGTAAAATTGAACCGCACCTCCGAAACCACCGCAGAGGTTTCTTTCTTCTCCGATACCGACGGCATCCTCTACTGGAAGGTGCTCAACCAGAAAGAGATTCCGCAGGACACCTCTCCAAAACTGCCGGAAAAAATCATCGAAGGTGGCAACCGGGTAGACATCATCGGTCAGACCACCAATGTGCTGGAGCTGGAAAACCTCACCGATGAAACCCAGTACTTCTGCTTTGTCAGCGAGGACGAATACGGCAACCGGATGAATTTTTACGACTATGAAAAAATCCCAACCTACGTTGCACCCGAACCGCCGGTACAGCCGGAGGACACCTTTAATATCGCATCCCTGCGTGTAGAAAAAGATACTCTTTTTCCACTTGGAGAAGTACACTATCTTTATCTCTCCTTTGATGAGGAAGGTATTGCAGGGCAGATTGAATTGTCAGATATTACCATCAGGGGAATGGGCGTATCTTTAAATGGGGATAAAGGATTCTTTACCAAAAGTGTTGATAGTGACAATCCTCAGAGAATGTACTTCTACACACGCAAGCTTCTTGCCGCAGGAGATTATACCATCACCATCAATCTGAACGGCAAAACAGCAAGCAAAGATTTCACCATCGAATAATCCCCCCTGCGTAAGCAAACTCGCAAGCAGCCAACCGGCAGATAAAAGCAAACGCTTTTGTCTGCCGGTTTTCTTTTTCCCTTTGCACCGCCCTTGCTGAACGTTTTCTACAAATACAGCTGCACGATTGTGAAAAAAATTAGAAATTTTGCAGACAAATTCCCGCTTCTCTCTTGCATCGTGCAGCAAATGATTATATAATGAAAGCAACAGCTTTTGATGAAAGCATTATCTTTTGTGTCAAGGAGGAATCACCATGCAAAAGGTGACCATGCAGGACTTTGAACAGATTCGTTGTTTATCGCAGGTTGCGTTTTCGCCAAACGGCAAGGCGGCAGCCTATGTCGTCAGTCAGCCCAGCTTAAAGGAAAACAGCTACCTTTCCTACATCTGGGTACTGGAGGACGGCATTTCCCGCAAGCTGACCGCAGGCGGGGAGGAAAGCGGCTTTTTGTGGCTGGACGACCAGACGCTGCTGTTCCCCGGCGACCGCAGCCGCGGCAAAAAGCAGGAGGGCGCACAGGAAACAACCGTCTACAACCGCATCAACATCCACGGCGGCGAGGCGGAACCGGCGTTCACCATCCCGATGAAGGCAAGCGGTCTGCAAAAGGTCGATGACACCCACTTTCTCTTCATCGGCAACTTTGACCACTACCGCGCGGATTTGAGCGGCTTGCAGGGCGAAGAGCTGGAACAAGCCAAACAGGCGCTCGAGGAGGAAAAGGACTACGAGGTGTTCGACGAGCTGCCTTTCTGGTCCAACGGCAAGGGTGTGGTCAACAAGCGCCGCCGTCGCCTCTACCTGTTCGATGTGACCAGCGGAGAGTGTCAGCTGCTCAGCCCTGCGTACATGAATGTTTCCTCCTTCCGCTACCGCGCGCAGGACGACCTGCTGCTCTACTACGGTCACGACTATGAGTGGATGGACGACCAGAAGGACGATATGTACCTGCTGCATCTGAATCACCCGGAGCAGCAGCTGCCTATTCAGCAGCTGAAAATTCAGCTTGAGCACCGCTATGGGGTGGATGCCGCCGACTTTATGGGCGATCAGCTGATAATCGCAGCCTCCACCGGCGAGCGGTACGGCACCAACGAAAACCCGACCTACTTCACCGCCGACCTGCACACCGGTGCGCTGACCCAGCTGTGCGACCTTGACCCGAGCATGGGCTCCAGCGTCGGCTCCGACTGCCGCCACGGGGGAGGCACCACCGCCAAAACCACCGACACCGCCTGGTACTACACCGAAACCCGAGGCTTTAACTCCTGCATTGTGCGTCTGGACCAAGATGGCAAAGAGACCCAGATCACCCCGCAGGTAAACGGCAGCGTCGACTGCTTTGATTATTTTGACGGCACCTTTTTGTATGTCGCCATGCGGGAAAACGGCTTGCAGGAGCTGTACCGCTGTCGGGAGGACGGCAGCGGCGAGCAGCAGCTGACCCACTTTAACGACGA
>SAMEA3387485__coassemble_2470_pt1 | contig 9042 bp, 10 predicted proteins | sample SAMEA3387485__metabat2_high_PE_008 | metagenome-assembled genome bin SAMEA3387485 (sample SAMEA3387485) | Felis catus | biome: Faeces | place: United Kingdom | collected 2012 | reverse complement strand
AATTTGCACAGCGCTATTGACTTTGCGTTTGCATAGTGCTAAAATAAAGGCGAAATAAGGAAAGTGAGTACAAAATTTACGGATGAATTGCAAGGGATCAAAAGAAATCCGCTCGATTCATCCATTATTTTTACAAATATCTTTGCATAGCGCAATTTATTGGAAGGGGAGCGGGAAAATGGGAGCTTTTTGTGTCGCATTTGCTTTGTTTGGAGGGATGATTCTGATTGCACTGTGCGGAATGGGAGTCGAGTGGTACTGCCGCCGTGAGGAGGAGATGGCATACAGCAAAGAAAACCTGAAACCACAGACAGTTACCCAAAACTATCCGAAAGCACAGGAGCAGAAAACAGCTGCCAGGGCGGTGGCTTTGTAAAATACAGATGTTCTGCGGATAAAAAGAGGGGAAAGCCTGTTGGAAAAATTGACCAGCTTCGCAGCGAGTGGTATAATAAGGGTGTATTTTAGAGAAAGGAACTGCTTCCAAGCAAGGAAAGGGGATCATCTGATGAGGATTTTTAAAACTAAGAACTATCATATCGTTGCGATTGCAGACGGCAAATATCTGACGGCCGGCGAGGATAACCTGATTACAGCAGAGCAGCCAAATGAAGGCAAGGCACAGCTGTGGAAGCTGCTGGATGCCGGCGATAATCGCTATCGGATTCTGAACACAGCAGCACAAAAGGCAGTGGACATCATTGACGCCGGTACGATGAACGGTGCGTGGCTCCACCTGTGGGAGCAGGCAGAGGTTACCAGCCAGTTGTGGACCATCGAGGAAGAAGGGGAGCATCTTCGCCTGCGCTCGGTGTCCAGCGGAAAGTATCTGGATGTTGCTCTTCAGGATAACACCCATCTGCAAATCTGGGAAAAGGGTGGTGAAAACCAGCTGTGGGAGCTTCGGGTAGAAGAAAAGGCGGCGGACGAACCGAAGAAGGAAACCACTGCCATCAAGGAAAAAGAACCGTCTGCGCTCAAACACCCGGACCAGACCGCAATCAAAGAGAAAGAACCGTCTGCGCTCAAGCACTCGGACCCAACCGCAATCAAAGAGAAAGAGCCGTCTGCGCTCAAACACCCGGACCCGACCGCTATTAAGGAGAAGGAAGCCGCCCCTCTCCAAAAAACACAGTCGGCGCCTGCGAAACCGGCAACAAAACCCCCGGTAAAAAATTCCCGCAAAAAACCAAGGGGCAAAAAGAACACAAAGTAACAAACAGCGTGTTTATAAAAACAAAAGCCGACCTGAAACAAGGTCGGCTTTTGCTGTATGGTTAGATTTTGTCCGTCTGCTTTCGGGCAGCGACATCTGCCAGCAGCTTTTCACGGTATTTTCTGGCGGCATCCTCATTTTTGTTTTCTCCAAACTGATAATAGACGGTGCCCACCAGCGCGTCGGGCAGGTACTGCTGCTCGACATAGTGGTTCGGGTAGTCATGCGGATATTGGTAAAACTGCCCTTTGTTCTCCACCTCGGCTCCGTCGAAGTGCTTGTTTTGCAGGCAGCGGGGAAAGTCGCCCACCTTTCCGGCGCGGACATCTGCCATCGCGCGGTTGATTGCCATGTAGGAGGAGTTGGACTTGGGTGCGGTTGCCATGGTGACCACTGCCTGTGCCAGCGGGATGCGTGCCTCGGGCAGTCCCAGCTGAAGGGCGCTGTCTACGCAGGCTTTGACGATGACTGCGCACATCGGGTACGCCATGCCGACATCCTCACTGGCAATCACCAGCAGACGGCGGCAGGGAGAAATCAGGTCGCCCGCCTCCAGCAGCCGTGCCAGATAGTGCAGGGCGGCGTTTTCGTCTGAACCGCGGATGGATTTTTGCAGCGCAGAAAGCAGGTCATAGTGGACATCGTCGCTTTTGTCGTAGCGCAAAGCAGCGCGCTGAGAGATGGATTGCAGCTGCTGGGCACTGATGGTTCGGACGTTGTTTTCGATAGGAGCAGACAGATAGGCAATCTCCAGCGTGTTGATGGATTTGCGCACGTCTCCGCCGCAGGACAGGGCGATGCTGCGCAGCAACTGGTCCTCTATCTGCAGGGACAGCCCTTCCTCCTGTGCCTGCTGTTGCAGCAGCTTGACGCCGCGTTCGAGCGCCTTCTCGATCTCCTGCGGGCTGACCGCCTTGAATTCAAAGACGGTGCTGCGGCTGATGATGGCGTTGTAGATATAAAAATAAGGATTTTCGGTGGTAGAAGCAATCAGGGTGATCTGACCGTTCTCCAAAAATTCCAGCAGGGTCTGCTGCTGTTTTTTGTTCAGGTACTGAATCTCGTCCAGATAGAGCACCACGCCGTTCATCCCTTCAAAGGTGTCCAGCGAGGAGATGATCTCCTTAAAATCGGCGGTGCTGGCGGTGGTGCCATTGAGCTTGTACAGTTTTTTGCCCGCCTGCTTTGCGATGATGCGTGCCACGGTGGTTTTTCCGGTGCCGGGCGGTCCGTAAAAGATTAGGTTGGTTGCGCGACCAGACTGGGCGATTCGGTAGAGGATGCCGTCTTTGGAAAGAATGTGGCTTTGCCCGACCACCTCGTCGATGGTCTGCGGGCGCATGAGGTCTGCCAATGGAGCGTTCATCAAGTGCTTGCTCCCTCCTTAGTCAATGATAAAACAGATGAAATAACAGATACCTTTATTATAATCTTTGTGACAGAATTGTTCAAGAAAAAAACAAAAATTACGTTTGACAATCAAAAAACGAGGGATTACAATAAGAACAGAAATTGCGGAAAGAAGGAATCACGATGACAAAGCTCAAGGCAATTTTTTTTGATTTGGATGGAACGGTCTGCAATACCCTACAGGATTTAGCGGAATGCACCAACCGTGCGCTGGCTGATTTCGGGCTGCCGCCCCATCCGGTCGAGGCATATCGGATGATTGTCGGCAACGGTGTCGATACCCAGATGAAGCGGGCAATCGGAGAGGAAAAATATTCCAAAGAGCTGGCAGACAAGGTCAAGGCAAAATTTAAAGCCTACTATGACCGGGATTATCTCAAGAACACCCGCCCGTATGAAGGAATGGAGCAGGCGCTGGATGCACTGCGCGCAATGGGACTCAAGCTGGCGGTCTTTTCCAACAAGCCGGATGAGTTTGCCGGAAAGGTTTGCGAGGAGCTGTTTGGAAATCGCTTTGATTTGGTGGCAGGCAATCGCCCGGGCATCCCGGTCAAGCCGGATCCGACCGGTTTGTTTGCCGCTGTCGAGCGTTTGGGCGTCCGACCGGAGGAATGTCTGTACTGTGGCGACTCCTGGGTGGATGTAGACACCGGAAAAAATGCAGGGATGCCGGTCATCGGAGCCGAGTGGGGATTTCGAGGAAGAAAAGAGCTGGAGGAGCGGGGAGCAGATTTTCTGCTTCAATCGCCCAGCCAGCTGCCGCAGCTGGTTGCACAGCTGATGAAGGAGCAGGCATAAAAAGGTCAAGCGGACAAGGAGGTGGTAAATTTGAAGGATAGGATGCGAGCAGGGGTGTCCAGCGCCTGTTTTTTTCCGCAGGAGACCGCCTGCTCGGTAGAAAAACTGGCACAGTGGAAAATCCCGCAGATTGAAATTTTTTTTAATTCCTTTCAGGAGCTAAAGCCGGACTACCTCGAACGCTTGCGCAGCTGCTGTCAGGCAGGAGGGACAAAAATCGTTTCAATCCATCCATTTACCTCCAACAGCGAATCCTTCTACTTTTTTACCGACTACCCGGGTAGATTGCAGGACGGGCTTGCCATCTACCGCCATTTTTTGCGGGCAGCGCAACAGCTACAGGCACAGCTGCTGGTTTTTCACGGAGCATCGATTGCCAACGACCTGCCGATTGAGCAGTCTGCCCGGCATTTTGCTACCTTGGACCGGATGGCACAAGAAGAGTACGGTATCACTGTCGCCCATGAAAATGTGGTGCGCAGCCGTAGCCGTGATATAGAATATCTGGTGCAGCTGCGGGAAGCATATCCACAGCTAAAACTGGTGCTGGATGTCAAGCAGGCGCTTCGTGCAGGACATGAGCCGCTCGAATATGTAGAACAGTTGGGAGAAAGCGTGATTCACGTCCATATCAGTGACAGCACCCAGGAGGAGGACTGCCTGCCGGTGGGAAGCGGGGATGCCCATTTAAAAGCTCTGCTGGGTGCCTTGCAGGGTACAGGTTTTGCCGGATGTGTTTTGCAGGAGCTGTACCGCAGCAGCTATCAAAAGGAGCAGGAGGTCAGGGAAGGCTATCATCGTTTGCAGAAGATGATTGATGGATTGTATCACCCATCGCAAAAATAGACAAAATTCGACAAAAGATTAGAGAAATCAACTGATTTTCAGAGTATTTCCTGTTTATCATCCATAAGGCAGCGAAGAAATTTCCAAAAGTTAGTCTATTTAGAGAGAACTATTTTGATTTTTTAATGATATAATGAGGAACAGTGCAGACTGAATCGGATTTCATCGTTGCTTTTTTACAGTTCAAAATTTTGAGAGGTGAAGCTGGTGATGAATTTGTTTGCAGAGCAACCGGAAAAAATCGTGTATACCCTCAACCGGATGGCGGTTCCGATGGTTGCCCAGACAAAATACCGCAATACCTATGGAATCGACGTGTATCGACGGGGATACAAGCTGTACGAGGTAAAGGATATTACGGTAGATCGGGAAAAATTAGAAAATCTGATCCGTCTTTGCAACCAGGAGCAGCTCTCCCTGCTGCATTTACGGGATGTGGTCGAAGACTTTTTGACCTGCCTTTAGAGAACGAGGACATTTTATAAAAAGTTTTTGAAAAGGATTGTACAAACAGGCAAAATGTGTGATATAATGACTTTGAATCTCCCTGATAGACGTTGCAACAAACGCTGCATAGGGAAACTGTTTGTAAAAAATCTTATTGGGACAAGGGATACTTGTGGAAAGGAATCCGATTTATGAAATGTCCATATTGTCAGTACTCTGAAAGCAAAGTGATTGATTCCCGTCCAACGGACGAGGATGAAAAAATCCGTCGCCGCAGGGAGTGTATGCGTTGCGGAAAACGTTTTACAACCTATGAAATTGTGGAAACCACACCGCTGATGTTGGTAAAAAAGGACGGCAGCATCGAACCGTTCAATCGGGAAAAGCTGCTCAATGGTTTGCTGCGCGCCTGCGAGAAGCGTCCGGTCTCCCTAAAGGCGCTTGAGCAGATTGTAGACCAGATTGAGCAAAAACTTAAAAATGCGCTGGAAGGCGAGGCAAGCTCCCGAAGAATCGGCGAGCTTGCTCTCGAACAGCTGCGACAGGTGGATCAGGTGGCGTATGTCCGCTTTGCATCGGTCTATCGGGAGTTCCAGGACATCGACTCCTTCTTGCAGGAACTCAAAAAGATGCAGCAGGAGCAGCTGTCACACTAAACCAGATTGCGTAAAAGCGGAAGCTCGTTGTGGTACAGCTCATCGACCCGAATGGTCAGCTCTTTGGTCTGCGCCAGTAGCTGTGAAAGGTCGCCGTATCGGGCAAGCTGCTCCAGACGTGCAGAAATATCGGTGATTTTTTCTAGAGGCTCGTGTCGGATATACCACACCATCGAATCCTTGGTTTGGCTCCACTGGTCAAAAAATTGTGCGGCTACCTCGGCAGCCTGGTCCAGCTGTTGATTTTGTGCATAAGCGCTCAACTGCTCCAACTGTGGCAGGGCGCGGCTGCGAAAATCATAGCATTGCTTGATGGTGAACAGCGAGGTGGACACAATGACCAGCAAAAAGGCGATCGCGGCATAGATTCGTTTCAAGACGGTTCCTCCTTTTATCGTTTGTTCATCGGTACAATATAATAGTCCAACTGCGGGGTGCAGGTCATCAGGAAAATATCCTCTGACCGGTACCCCTCTTTTTTTAATATCTTTTTAAATGCACCTTCGGTAAGCCCACAGGCTTTCAGTCCCTGGTCAAGTATCTTGCGGTCGTTGATGACCAGGACCGGAACCGGCTGCGGCGTCAGCTGGATTTGCAAGGTCTGTGCATTGAGCGTCTCATATTGGGCTTTTTTGCGGACGGAAAGCTGACCGGTTGTTTCGGCAACTGCGTAATCCACCTCCCGCAGGTCAAAGATGCCGTTGATGCGCAGCTGCTCCATCAAATCGTCCACCGAATAGCGCAGGTCGGCAAGCTCCTGCTGGTCGAGCTTCCCATCCTGGATGACCACGCGGGTGTTTCCCCAGATCAGGCGGCGCAACTTGAGGTTTTTGAGCGCGCAGACCGACAGGATGACCTCAAAGCACATCAGCGTCAGAATCGGCACGATACCTAAAATCAGTGGAACGTCGCTGTTTTCAATCGGTAGGGTAGCAATGTTGGAGATGAGAATGGTGATGACCAGCTCGGACGGCTGAAGCTGTCCGAGCTGCCGTTTGCCCATGATGCGCAGTCCGAAGATGACAATCAGGTATAAAATCAGACTTCTTAAAAAGCTTATCAGCAAGCAGAACACTTCCTCTTTCTTGATTTCATACTGGTAGTATCGGTATAAAGCTTGCGTTTATGCGGATACTATACAAAGAAAAGAATGGACAAGGGTCGCAAAAATTTGTGCCCTTGGGCAAGGAAAGGGATGGTCAGCGATTGATGACGTCATTTTTTAAACGGCTGATGCAGCCGCAGCAGGACCCAAAGCTGCTGCGACAGGGTGGGTTGCGGGATGCTTCCCAGCCGCAGGGGACCGGCAGCCGCAAGCAGGCAAGGGTCCGTTTAAATCGGGATTTGATGGAAAATATGGTCAAGGTGCGCGCACTCAGCCAGAATTCCACCGACCTGCTGGAACGGCAGATCGAGGTCAGCGGTGTGCCGGTGGCAATTTTGATGTGCGAGGGCATGGTCAACCTTCAGCTGTTTACCCAGATTCTGGTTCGACCGTTGACCGAGCTTTCACTGGAAAACGCAGACGGAGAGGCGGTTGCCCGGTGGGTCAGCCGTGAGACGGTGCTTTCGGGGGACCAGAAGGAATTTTTTACCTATGACGAGCTGTTTTCCTTTTTGATGGCTGGATTTGTGGTGCTGCTGATTGATGGAGTGGACCGAGGCATCGCCTGCGGGATGCAGGGATACAGCTTCCGCTCGGTTTCGGAGCCAAGCACCGAAATGAACATCACCGGCTCCCGCGAAGGATTTGTGGAGCCGATACGGGTCAACCAGACGATGATTCGCCGTCGGCTGCGCTCGCCCAGCTTAAAATTTGAGATGTATCCCATCGGAGAAAAAAGCCGGACCGACATCTGCCTTGTCTACCTGACCGATACGGCGGACCCGCGGATGGTCGAGGAGGTCAAGCGCAGATTGGGCAAGCTCAGCTCGGATATTTTGCTCAGTCAGGGGTATCTGCGTCCGTATCTGGAAGGGCAGCCGCTCTCGCCCTTTTCATCGGTAGGTACCACCGAGCGACCGGATACCCTGTGTGCGAAAATCAACGAGGGTAGAATCGGGATTCTGGTGGATGGCACGCCCTTTGCACTGGTGGTGCCCTACCTGTTTGAAGAGCATTTTCAAAGCATGGACGACTACTCCTACCGCCCTTACTATGGCTCCTTTATCCGGCTGCTGAAATATTTTGCTTTTTTGCTCTCCATTTTTCTGCCGGGAGGTTATGTCGCCATCACCTCCTTCAGTCCCGAGATGCTGCCGGACAGCCTGCTGTTTAACATCGCTGCCTCCGAACAGCAGACGCCCTTCTCGATGATGACCGAAGCGCTGGTGATTCATCTGATTTATGAAATCATGCGGGAAGCCGGTCTGCGCCTGCCCCGTCCGGTGGGACACGCGGTCAGCATCATCGGTGCGCTGGTCATCGGGGATGCTGCGGTCAAAGCGGGAATCATCGGCTCGTCGATGGGGATGGTGGTTGCGCTGACCGCATTGAGCTCCTTTGTTGTTCCGTCGCTGTACGAACCGGCAGCGATACTGAAATTTGTTTTTATCCTGGTGGGCGGCACCTGGGGACTGTTTGGCATTTCGGTGGGCTTTGTGCTGCTGTTGACCAACCTCTGCGCACTGGAATCTCTCGGGGTTCCGGTCATGGCGCCCTTGAGTCCCTGTGCGCCTGCGGACCTGCGGGACGGGCTGTGGCGCACCGGCTGGAAAAAGCTGGGCAGCTTCCGCCTGCGGATTCAGGATTTGCCGGGCAGCGGCTGGAAACAGCAAGAGCAGGGAGGAAAAGAGGATGAATAGTACAACAGCACGCATCAGCGCGGCACAGCTTGCGGTGCTGCTGGTTCTCTCTCGACTGTTTATCCTGCTGATTTTTGTCCCCGATACCGCGCAGGCGCCCAGCGGGACCACCGCCCTGTTGGGAATCGTGTTGGGGTATCTGCTGACCATCCTGCTTCTTCTGCCGCTGTGGAAGCTGATGCAGCAGCATCCCGGCATGGACCTTGTGGAGATTGCCCGTAGGCGCTCCGAGGGCTTGGGTAAGCTGACAGCGGGGGTCTGTGGTATCATCTGCCTGCTTGCCAGTGCAGAAACGGCGGCACAGTTTGTTATGTTCATCACCAGCGCCATCTACCCGGAGGCGGAGGTGCTGTGTGTTGCGTTGATTTTCTGTGCAGCAGCGGTCTATATGGTCTATCTTGGCTTGGAGGCGCTGGGTCGTGCCTCTGCCATCCTTCTGGTCGGAGCGGGCACAGCGTCAGCCTTTATCGCGCTTGGGCTGTTCCGCTTTACCGATACCCTTTGCCTCATCTCTCCTTTTTATCAGGGAACAGGGGCAGTTTTGTTTTCCGCCGTCTCCTATTTTACCCACAACGTCGAGCTGATTGCGTTGGCACTGTTGGTTTCCAATCTTTCCAAGGGGGAGGTGCGGTCGGCGTTCCTGCGCTATCACACTCTAATCAGCCTGATTTTGTTTGTGGTCGGACTGATGGCAATTCTGGTGCTGGGCTATTACAGCCAGACCCGCAGCTTTCCCATCTACACCATGTTCGTCCTGTCCGGCTCCAACGTTTTTTACCGCTTTGATTACTTGTTCATCCTGATTTGGGTGGCAACGGCGATGGTGCGCACCGCGCTGTATCTTCTGCTGGCGTGCAGGATGGC
>SAMEA3387485__coassemble_1965_pt1 | contig 11422 bp, 9 predicted proteins | sample SAMEA3387485__metabat2_high_PE_008 | metagenome-assembled genome bin SAMEA3387485 (sample SAMEA3387485) | Felis catus | biome: Faeces | place: United Kingdom | collected 2012 | reverse complement strand
CCTATTCCTCATATCTTTTTATTCTTTTGTCCAATATGTATTGTAGTGCTACAAAATAAATATAATTTTTTTTGAAAAAAGTGTTGACAAACAGGAATTTGTATAGTATAATTTTGTTCGTTGGTTACGGCACTTCACTTCGCCGGTCAATCCAAAGATATGGCGGCATAGCTCAGCTGGCTAGAGCATTCGGTTCATACCCGAAGTGTCGATGGTTCAAATCCATTTGCCGCTACCATTGTTAAAACTCTGCTTTGGCAGATTTTATATAGGTCCGGCCCGTTGGTCAAGCGGTTAAGACACCGCCCTTTCACGGCGGTATCGCGAGTTCGATTCTCGCACGGGTCACCAGTAAAACGGATTCCGAATTTTCGGAATCCGTTTTTTTGCGTATCCCACTTTTTCGCGGCAATCAGCCAACCTTCGACGGAAGGGCAAAACCCTGAAAGAAACTTTAAAAAATACCCATATATTTTTAAAACTCTGAACAGGCATATCCTGTACACTAAAAGAAATGTGGACAAACAAGACAAAAGGAGATGATGGCTTGCTTGAAGTAACCAACCTGAGTAAGCGCTATGGTCAAAAACAGGCAATCGACGGCATCAGCTTTTCCATCAGGCAGGGAGAGGCTGTGGGATTTTTAGGAGTCAACGGAGCGGGCAAAAGTACCACGATGAATATTCTGACCGGATACCTTTCTGCCAGCGACGGAGAGGTGGTCATGGACGGGGTGGACATCCTGACCGAGCCGCTCAAAGCAAAGGCGAAAATCGGCTATCTGCCGGAGCAGCCGCCGCTGTATCTGGATATGAAGGTCATCGAGTACCTGCGGTTTTTGTATGAATTAAAAAAGGTGAAAAAGAATCCCAACATCAAACAGACACAGCAGGAGTATCTGGAGCAGATCATGGAGCTGGTGAAAATCAAAGAGGTGTCCGAACGGGTGATACGAAATCTTTCCAAGGGTTACCGTCAAAGGGTGGGATTGGCGCAGGCGCTGGTGGGCGACCCGCAGCTGTTGATTCTGGATGAGCCGACGGTTGGACTGGATCCGGCGCAGATTATCGAAATCCGCCAGTTGATCCGTCAGCTTGCCAAAACCAGGACGGTGCTGCTGTCCTCCCATATTTTGTCGGAGGTACAGGCGGTGTGCGACCGCATCATCATCCTGCATCAAGGGCATATCGTCGCCGATGCAAGCCAGGAGGAGCTGACCGGTCAAATGGGCGGGCAGATGCAGCTTCAGCTGGAGGTGGAAGGAAACAGCAAAACGGTTCTGGAAACACTCAGAAAAATTGGTGGCATCGCAGAGGTGTACCGGCAGGAAGAAAAGCAGTATCTGCTCCACTTGGAGGAAGGCTGCAAAAGTGAGGCGGTCCGTCGGGAAATCTTTAAAGCCTTCAGCCGCCTGTTTGAGCGCGACGGCAGCTGCCTGCTGCTTTCGATGCAGGAAAAAGGTCGTACACTCGAGGAGGTCTTTATGCAGCTGACGGCACAGGATGCTCTTGCAAATGAGCAGGAACAGCCGCAGACCGAAAATGAATCAGGAGAAGAGGAGGGGAAAACCGATGGCAGCCATTTATAAACGGGAGATGCACTCCTATCTGACCTCGGCGGTCGGTTATGTGTTTTTGGCGGTGTTTTTTGCTATTTCCGGTTACTACTTTTTTGCCACCTCTTTGGTCAGCAATTCTACCGACCTGAGCTATGTCTTTTCCAACCTGTTTTCCATTGCCATCTTTCTGGTGCCGCTTTTGACGATGAAGCTGTTCAGCGAAGAACGAAAGCAGAGGACCGAGCAGCTTTTGTTTACGGCGCCGGTGCGTTTTACCGGCGTGGTGCTGGGGAAATTTTTTGCCAGCCTGACGATGTATCTCTTGGGGATGTCGGTCACTCTGGTCTATTTTCTGGTGATGTGTGCCTTTCGGGTGCCGGATGTGGCGGTATTCGCAGGAAACTTTCTGGGACTGCTGCTGCTGGGAGCGGCGCTGTGTGCCATCGGCATCTTTATTTCTGCTTTGACCGAGAGCCAGGTGATTGCGGCAGTGGGTTCGCTCGCCATCGGGATGTTTTTGCTGTTTGCCAACAGCTTTACACCGGTGGTATCTAACCAGCTGCTCAACAAGGTGATGGACGCCATCTCCTTTTATGACCACTACCTGAGCTTTACCAGAGGACTGATCCATCTGTCCGACCTGACCTTTTTTATCAGTGTGACCGTTCTGTTTTTATTTTTGACCGTTCGGCATCTGGAACGCCGCAGGATTTCATAGGAAGGAGGGCTGGACTGTATGAAAAAAGAAAAAACCAACCGACCAAAGCAGCCGATGAACCGAAGAAAAAAATATCTTCTGCTTTCGGGAACGACCACCCTTTTGATTGTAGTTGCACTGGTGCTGGTCAATCTGCTGACCATTTACATCACCGACCGTTATCCTGTCAGCATCGACTTGACACCGCAGAAGGTCTTTGGGCTGACCGAGCAGTCGAAGGAGTACCTGTCCAAGCTGGAGCAGCCGGTTTCCATCCAGGTGATGACCAACGAGGATACCTTTATTGCCAGCGGAGATTATTATGTGCAGGCAAATCAGGTGATTCAGGAGTATGAAAAATATTCCGACCAAATCTCGCTGGAGTATGTGGACCTGCTGCAAAATCCCAGACTTGCCTCCCAGTATGAGGATGTGCAGATTGGGGACATCATTGTTTCCAGCGGCAATCGCACCCAGACGCTGACCGCCTATGACCTGTTCAACGTCGAATCCGGCTCCTACTATGGAAGCTACATCACCTCCTCCAAAGCGGAGCAGGCGATGACCTCCGCCATCCTGAATGTGACTTCCACCGAGCAAATCCAGGTGGCGCTGCTCAGCGGACACGGAGAGCAGACGATGGAGGGTTTGACCCAGCTGCTTCAAAGCAACAATTTTGCGGTGACTACCATCAATCCTGCCGTGGAGGAAATCGGGGAAGAGGTGGATGTCCTGCTGTGGATTGCGCCCATCAATGACCCGGATGAGCAGGTGCTGGAGCGGCTGGAGCGATTCCTTTCGGAGAATGAGGAAAAGACCCTGCTGTACTTTGCAGATACAACACAGCCGCAGTTGAGCAATCTGGAAAGCTTTTTGGAGCGGTGGGGAATACGCGTGCAGTCAAGCTCAATCATCGAAACCGACAACCGGAAAATCATCAATATGAATCCCTATTTCTCCACCAGCCAAATCAGCAACCTGACCCTGACCGATACAATGACCGATACCAGCATCCCCATCACCATGCCGTTTGCCCGTCCGCTGGAGCAGGTGTTTGAGAGCAACATGGAGCTTAGCACCACTGTCCTGCTGCAATCGAGCGAGAGTGCATCGGTCATCCCGTATGGAATCAGCGACGAACAGCTGGAAAATTGGACACCGGAGGAATATGGACCCTTCCCACTGGCAATCCTTTCCGAGAAGAGCTTTGAAGATGGAAAGTCCAGTCGGGTGGCAGCCTTTGGTTCAGCGGTGTCATTGAGCGATTCTCTGCTGAGCAGCGGTTCGTTCTGCAATTCGGACTACTACCTTTCGGTGCTGAACACCCTGACCCATCGGGAAAATGTCATCTCCATCCAGTCCAAGACACTGGGAGGACAGGAGTTGGGACTGAACACCGCACAGGTGTTTCTCATCGGAAGCGGGTTTATGATTGTTCTTCCAATCGTTACCCTGTGCTGCGGGCTTTACCTCTGGCTCAAGAGAAAAAATGCCTGATGGCAGAAAAGCGGAAAGGAAGGGACGCAGATGAAAAAGCAGAGGATGGTCCTGCTGGGCAGTCTGGCGTTGGTGATTTTGCTGTCGGTGGTTCTGATTATTTTGATGACCAGCCCGCAGCAGGAGCAGTCGCAGGAGTCCAACCAGACAGACCAGCAGCAGGAGCTGGAACTACTGTCGATGACGGTGGAGCAGATCAATACCATCTCGGTCGAAAATCCGGCAGGCGGCTTTGTCCTGGTCAACCAGGGAAGCGGATTTGTTGTGGAAGGCTATGAGGAGGTGGCGAGCTCCAGCATCAACGTCAACAATCTGACAGCCAATTTTACCTCCCTTCAAGCAAAACACCTGCTTCTTTCGCAGGAGGAGCTGACACCGGGCAGCTCAAACGAGCAGCTTGAGCAATACGGATTGGATAATCCACAGTACAGTATCCAAATCGTAACAACCGACGGCAACACAGAAGAGCTGTTTTTAGGTAATTCAGCGCCGGATGGCAGCAGCATCTATGCGCTGTATCAGGATGCGGTCTATCTGTTGGATGACCGGCTGCTGGACAGCGTATCAAAAGGCAGCCTCTCCTTTCTGGACAATCAAATCACCGACCTTGAGCCGGAGTATGAGAAAGCCATCATCACCTTGTCCGGCACAGTGCGCTCCTCTCCGGTGACACTGGAGATTCAGACGAAGGAGCAGACGACCGAGGAGGAAGAGGAGCAGTCGGTGGTTTCGTCGGCAGAAAAAATCTACACGATGACCACTCCGCTGATTCAGACCATCAGCGAAGAATCAGCCGCGCAGGTGACCGAAGGATTGTTTTCTTTGTATGGCAATTCGGTGATAGCAGTTAAGCCGACCGCACAACAGATGGCGGAGTATCGGCTCGACGAGCCTTATTCAATCGTTTCGATGCAGGTGGACGGAGTCCATGCCTTTACCTTGCGGACCTCGGAGCCGGATGCAAACAACTATGTTTATCTGATGCGGGATGGCTCGCCGCTGGTGTATCTGGTATCAGCCAGCCGTCTGAGTTGGCTGGAGGTGCAGGCAGAGCAGCTGACCCAAAGCATCTATCAGCCGTCGGAGCCGGAAGAAATTGCACAGCTGCAAATCATCTCCCCGAAAGAAAGCTATGATTTTGTGGTGGAGACGGTCGAAGGAGAGGATGACGAGCAGGTCACCTGCAACGGTCAGCCGGTGGACCGTGAGTTGTTTGGCAAGTTGTATCAGGCAGTGACCTCCATCCCACCGGAAAGGATGAGCAGCGGTCAGCCCGAGCTGGAGCCTGCGTTGACCATGACCGTTTCCTATTGGGACAGCAGTCGACCGGAGGACCGATTTGAACTGATTCCAAACGGAAACGGTTCGGTCTACTTGAGCCTGAATGGAAAGATTCGTTATACCGCTTCGCAGCAGCTGGTCTACCAAATCTTGCAAAACTGCCAGCAGGTGCTGGAAGGAAAGGAAGTTTCTTCGCTGAGTTAAACCTATCAAATGGGAAGAGAACGGGCGACCGATTATGGTATCGGTCGTCCGTTTTTGCTATATTTTGTATAAATAAGATGATATAATACAAAAAGGAAATACAAGAACTATACAAAAACAAAATAATACAGAAAAATCAACAAAACGGATAATAAATTTGCATCTTTTTGTTTTCATAACAGGACAAACTGTGGTATAGTGAAAACAAAGAACGCGGAGAGGATGAACGGATATGGACATGATCGAAACGCTGGCAAAGGAGCTGTCGATTGGGCGGCAGCAGGCAGAAAGCGCGGTGCGGCTGCTGGATGAGGACAACACCATTCCCTTTATCGCGCGGTATCGCAAGGAGGTCACCGGCGGTCTGGATGACACCGTGCTGCGCGCTTTGGAGGAACGGCTGCGGTATCTGCGCAGCCTGCAAAAACGCAGGGAAGAGGTGTTCGCCCTCATTCAGGCAAGCGGGAAGCTCAATGAGCAGCAGCTGAATCAGGTCGAGGTAAGCCTACAGCGAGCCAGCCTCCTTTCGGAGGTGGAGGACATCTACCGTCCTTATAAGCAGAAGAGAAAGACCCGCGCTTCGGCAGCAAGAGAGAAGGGTCTGGAGCCGTTGGCGCAGTTTTTGCAGGCACAGCGGCAGGGCAGCTCGCTGGAACAGGAGGCACAAAAGTTTATCGACCCGAAAAAAGGAGTGGAGGATGCTGCACAGGCGATTGCCGGTGCGCAGGACATCTTGGCAGAGCAGTTGAGCGATTCCCCGCAGGTTCGGGCAAGATTGCGGGATTATCTGCAAAAAAATGCGCAGATTTCGACAACTATTGGTACAAAAGAAAATAAGATATACAAAATGTATTCAGATTACAGCGAATCCATTGGAAAAATCCCTTCCCATCGGGTGCTTGCCATCGACCGCGGAGAGCGGGAGGAGGCGCTGAAGGTGAGCCTGGAGGCAGATTCGCAGGTTGCGCTTCATCTGCTGGAGCAGGAGCTGATTCGAAAAAACTCTCCCTTTGCAAAACAGCTGCGGGAGGTCTGCGAGGACAGCTACAAGCGGCTGCTGTTTCCATCGTTGGAACGACAAATTCGGGCGCAGCTGACCGAGCGTGCTGATGCGCAAGCCATCGGGGTGTTTTCGGAAAACCTGAAAAATCTGCTGATGCAGCCGCCGGTCAAAGGAGCGGTGACGATGGGGTTTGACCCTGCCTATCGAACCGGATGCAAGATTGCGGTGGTGGACCCCACCGGAAAGGTGCTGGATACGACGGTGGTTTATCCGACCCCGCCGGCAAGCAGGACCGAAGAGGCAAAAAAGATACTCACGCAGCTGATTCAAAAGTATGGGGTGACGGTGATTGCCATTGGAAACGGGACCGCCAGCAAGGAGTCGGAAATCTTTGTGGCGCAGCTGCTGGGAGAGCTGAATCCCAAATTGCAGCGCAAGGTATCCTACATGGTGGTCAGCGAGGCGGGCGCCTCGGTCTATTCGGCGTCCGAGCTGGGAGCAAAAGAATTTCCGCAGTTTGATGTTTCCCTGCGCAGTGCCGTTTCCATTGCACGGCGGTTGCAGGACCCGCTGGCAGAGCTGGTGAAAATCGACCCGAAGTCGATTGGGGTCGGGCAGTATCAGCATGATATGCCGGCAAAGGAGATGGATGCTGCTTTGGGCGGCGTGGTGGAGGACTGCGTCAACCGGGTGGGTGTGGATTTGAACACTGCCAGCCAGTCGCTGCTGTCCTATGTGGCAGGCATCAACCAGACAGTAGCGAAAAACATTGTCAGCTACCGGGAGGAGAGCGGCAGCTTTACCAAGCGCAGCCAGCTGATGAAGGTTCCCAAATTGGGAAAGAAGGCGTTTGAGCAGTGTGCGGGATTTCTGCGGGTGCCGGAGAGTGAAGAACCGCTCGATCGCACCGGCGTCCATCCCGAGAGTTATCCGGCTGCCCAAAAGCTGCTGACCCTGTGCGGTTATCAGACACAGGATTTGCTGGAAGGCAAGCTGGAGCAGCTGGCACAGCGGGTAGCACAGATGGGACAGGCGCAGGTTGCACAGCGCATCGGAGTAGGAGAGCCGACCCTGCGGGATATGGTCGCCGAGCTGAGCAAGCCGGGACGGGACCCAAGGGACGAGCTGCCAAAGCCGCTGCTGCGCACCGATGTGATGGAGATGAGCGACTTGAAAGAAGGGATGGTGCTGACCGGAACGGTGCGCAATGTCACTGACTTTGGCGCATTTGTCGATATTGCCGTCCATGAGGATGTGCTGGTGCATATTTCGCAGATTTCCAAACGGCGCATCTCCCATCCGTCGCAGGTGCTCAAGGTCGGGGACATCGTACAGGTTAAGGTGCTGGAGGTGGATCTGGAGCGCAGACGCATCTCATTGACGATGAAGGACCTGTAAGGGAAAAGGAAGAAAACAACGAGAAAAGGAGGGATGGACCTTGATCACACAGCGTTTGCCGGAAAGGGCGCTGCTGTACTGGCGCATCCGGCTGTTGATTGGCTGTCTGGTACCGGCGCTGCTGGGCGGATTTTTATATTATACGGCGGCAAAGCTTTTTACCATCCTGACCCTGATCTGGATGGCAGTGTTTGTGTTGCTGTGCTTTGTGTATTATCCGATGTATCATCACTGTTATAGCTATTCGGTCGGCGGAAAGCAGATTCGAGTCAGCAGAGGAGTAGTCTACAGTCAGACCGATGTGGTGTATGTCCGAAATTTGCAGTACACTACCCTGAGCCAGACACCGCTGCAACGGCTGATGGACCTGGCGACCCTGCGGCTGCACGCAGCAGGAGGGGTGGTGCAACTGTACTGCATCCCATACGAGGAAGCAAGGCTGCTGCGCATACAGCTGGGGAAAAAGATGGAGGTGGAGTATGCAGCAGGCGACGACCATTAAACGGTTCCGCTCCCACCCATTGTACATCGTCAGCATTTTGTGGAAGTATCTGTTCATCCTGTTGGTGCCGGTGGTTCGAGGACTGTACTATGTTATCATCAACAGTTTTTCGTTGGAGAACGGGTTTCAGTTTGCGGTCAACATTTCCAACTGGGCAAAGGGTGCGTGGATGGATATTGTGTTTCTGCTGGCATTTTTGTCGTTGGGTGTTTTGCTGTGGCTAAGCTTTACCATTGAGGTGTCGGAGGAAGGGCTGCTGATTAAACGCGGGGTATTGAAACGGGAGGTGCGCTTCCTTCCGGTTTCCAGGTATAACTGCCTGAGTGTGGTGTCACCGATGATCGTGCGCCTCTTTGGCGGAGTGTATCTTCGGGTGGATACACCGGGAGGGGGACTGAAACAGGCGGATTTGCTGATGCTGCTGCGGACAAAGGATTGCAGACAGATCATCAAGCTGTTGCAACTGCCGGACAATCTGGAGCAGCCGGCACACACCAGAAGCTATACACCGAAGAACCGATATGTGTTTGTGCTGGCAATGGTGACCTCCAACTCCTTTGCAGGTGTTTTGTTGATTTCCACCTTCGTAACGCAGGCGGGCAACATTCTGGGAGAGCAGTTTTCCGAGATGCTGTACGGCACCTTTGAAAATGTGACCAGAACGCTCGCCTTCGGAGTGCCGCCGGCTGCCTTTGCGCTGGCGTGTATTTTGTTCTTTGGTTATCTGTGTGCCTTTGTGGTCAGCCTGTCCCGACACGCAAACTTCCATGTGATTCGGCGGAAAAATCTGCTGGAGGTGCGGGCAGGTCTGCTGACCAAACGCTCCTACCGGATTGCGGCGGACAAGATTGCCTATCTGGATATTCGCCGCTCGCTGCTGACCTGCCTGCTGGGGGTATACTCTATTTTTCTGTCCACAGTGGGATATGGAAAATTTAAGGATGATGTGTCAGCTTTGATCCCCTGTGTGCGGAAAAAACAGCTGGAGCGCAGCTTGCAACTGTTGCTGCCCGAATATCATCTGTCTCAAAGGACAGCAAAGCCGAACCGTCTGCGGTCAGCCGGAAGATATATCTGGCGTTCGGCAGCGTTGCTGGGATTGGTTTGGGCAGGGCGGTGGCTGCTGCTGGGACTGTTTCCGAACTGGGAGCAGCTGATTCGTTGGGTCAGCTTTATGGCAACCTTTCCGCTGGTATGGTTGTTGGTGGTCAAGGTCATTGACCTGTTTACAGCGGGTGTGTCCTACGAACAGGACTGTTATACCCTGCGGTACTCCAAGGGGTTCTCTCTCCATCAGGTCATTATCCGACCGGAGCGGATTGTAAAGCTCAAGGTGAGTCAGAGCATCTTTCAAAAAAGAAAGGGCAGGTGTGATTTAAGGCTCTTTTCCTATGGGGAAGGAAGAAAGATTCATCATATCCGGGATTTGGAGCAAAAGCAGGTGGAGCAACTGTTTGATTGTAGGGGAGAATCTGCCGACAAGAAGGATAGCCGGGAGCCTTCTGAAAAATAAAGCGAGGGACATCCCCTTTGGATTTGAAGGAAATGAGGAAAAAGCTTCGTTTCCTTTCATAGACAAAAGGAGGGATGGAAGGTGAAAGGGAAGGGATTGGCAGCGGCGGTGATGATTGCCTGCTTGCTGACCGGCTGTGTGCGTTATGATGGCAGCCGCATCGGAAACGAAAGCCAGCTGTCGATGGAGTACCGTGTCTTTAACGGAAGCGACCAGCAGGAGCTATCCTTAGAGGCAGGGGACATCATGCAGGGCAGCGTGGAAAGAAGGAAGGGAAGCCTTCGTATCAGGCTGTGCAGACAGGGGGAGAAGGAGCCGGTGTTCGAGATGGAAAATCCGGCGAGTGGTTCCTTTTCTGTCGAGATTGAAGAGAACGGCAGATATATCCTGTATATAGAAGGAAAAGGAGCTGCGGGAAGCTTTCAGTTTATTAAAGAGGAATAATCAGAAAAAAGAGGACTTTCGACCGGACGACGGCAGAAGGTCCTCTTTTTTGCGTAGCATAGGAGATGAACAGGAAATGGCTCAGGAGCAGAACAGGTGCTGTCCGATGCGGGTGATGACCGGACGGGAGCGAATCCAACGGTTGGAGGTTTTGTCGGGGTTATAATAGTAAAGAGCGCCGCCGGTGGGGTCAGAGCCGTTGAGCGCATCCCGTGCAGCGCGGCGGGCAGAGTCGGTGACCGCTTCGTTGATTTGACCATCGGTGATGGCGGTGAAGGCTCCGGGCTGGTAGACGACACCGGAGATGCTGTCGGGAAAGGAGGAGGATTCCACCCGATTGAGGACGACAGCGCCGACAGCGACCTGACCGATATAAGGTTCTCCCCGAGCTTCGGCGGAGATGATGCGGGCAAGCAATTCCAAATCGGCATTGGAAACAGATGCGCCGGAGGAAGAGGAGGAAATGCCAATCAGCTCGAGGGTTTTCCGGTCGGCGACGCCGGTAGCGGACAGACCGTGCTTTTTCTGGAAGCGTTTGACTGCTTCGGTGGTCTGGGAGCCGTAATAGCCGGTGACTTCGCCGGAGAAGTAACCCCAGGATTTGAGTCGGGTCTGTATTTTGCTGACCTCCTCTCCACGGGAGCCGTACTGGGATAGGACGTCCACGGCAGGTTGAGAAGAAGGCAAGGGGGAAGTGTGGGAAAAAGCAAGACAGACGATGCAAAGGTTAATGAGCATGAGCACCGCCAGGCGGAAGAGGTTGGAGGCTTTTTCTCTGGAAATCATAAAATCTCTCCTTTGGGGATGATTGATGGATACAACCATCATTTTTTCCGATTGTGGCGGATTTATCCGCTGATGGAAAAAGTTTTTAAAAAGCAGTGGGGAACCGAGAAGGGGAGGAGGGCATAATGTAACAATAGAAATCAAAGAAGGAGTGGTTGTATTGGAATGGATTTGGATGATGGGGATTATTGCGGTGGCAATCGGCGCAGCGGTAGGAATGGAATGGTATCAGAGAAGATGCAGAAGAAGGAAGAGGGAATGGCAGATCGAAGATAAGGCGATTCGGTTTGGAGAGGAGGGATATATTGAAGGGGTGGTGCCGATTGGGAAGGTGAAGGCACTGGCAAGGTTTTATCTCATGCAACATTCGGAAGAAAATCTGACGTTACAACAGGCAGAAAAACGAATAGAGGAGAGATTGCAAAGTTATATCAGAGAAGGAAAAGAGGAAAAAAGGTCCATTTAAGGGGATTTTTCGCAGGTTTTCCTGCTTTTTCAAAAAAAGTCAAAAAAAGGGTAAAAAAGGTGTTGACAAAAGG
>SAMEA3387485__coassemble_1839_pt1 | contig 12240 bp, 10 predicted proteins | sample SAMEA3387485__metabat2_high_PE_008 | metagenome-assembled genome bin SAMEA3387485 (sample SAMEA3387485) | Felis catus | biome: Faeces | place: United Kingdom | collected 2012 | reverse complement strand
GAGGAATCTGCCGGTGGAATCATCAGTGTTTCACCAACCAGCATACTCTTGCTGACTTCCGGGTTGAGCTGTTGCAGCTGTTCGACGCTGACATCGTATTGGGTAGCAATATCCCACAGCGAATCGCCGTCCTGCACAGTGTGGGTGCGCGATGAGGAGGATTCCTCCGCAGAAGCAGTTTCTTCTTCTGCCGGGCTTTCCTCTTCAGAGGGAGCTTCTTCTGCCGGGGCATCTTCCGCCGGAGAGGAAGACGATTCCTGCGAGTCGGAGGGGTCAGATGCCTGTGAGATAATCAGCGTCTGACCCACCAGCATACTCTTGCTGACCTCTGGGTTGAGCTGGAGCAGCTGGTCAACGGTGACATCGTATTCGATGGCAATGTCCCACAGCGAGTCACCTTCCCGAACCGTATGGGTGCGCTCGGGAACAAGCTGCTCGGTGGCAGGCTGTTCGTTTTCCGGCTCGGGGTTGGAAGGAGTTTGCTCCTGCGGTTGCTCTTGGGATTCTGTCTCTTCCTGCGGCTGCTCCTCAACCGGTTCACCGGTCGGCATATCAGGGGAATAGGTTCCGTTTTTGCGGGCGCGCAGGCTTTTCAGCAGTTCGTCGCCGTCGGACACCGCCCCGATAAACTCCCCGTCGACATAAAGACCGGCAGCTTCTTCAATTTCATTGCCGGAAGCGCGGATGATGTTGTTGATTAAGACGCTTTCTTCTGAAATCTGGTCATCCTCCACGATGGCAAGCGAATAAATAGGCACGCTGTCCTCAGGAGGCAGATAAGCTTCGTTGACAATACGTTCCCGCACCTTGGCTTCGGCTTCCACAAAGGCGGACTCCGACAAGATATAACCGATGTGCTCGCCGTTGTACTGGACCTGCAAGCCGTAGGTCATGGTGCTAAAGTGCAGTACAGTGGAAATCAGAATGACCATACTGCCGACCGGCAGCAGGTAGTTGACGGTACCGGCAAGCAGCGGGAGAATCGGTCGGAATGCGCAAAAAAACTCACCGAACAGCAGCTTGGAGGATTGCTCGCGGTGCTGCTTCCACTGTTGCAGTGACTGCTGCACCTGACGAAGGGCATCCTTGTTCTGGCGGTGGTGATGTTGTTTGTTCAGGTTATCGAGGACCTGCTGGTCTTTGAAATCAAAGTAAAGCCTGCGCAGCTTCCACTTCAGGTGCAGTGCGCCCTTTTTCAGCCGTCGCTTGGAACGTCGGAAAAATCGGATGATCCTTGCACCGACCAGGTAGCAGACAGCATATACAAAATGCCCCAAAGAGGACAAGCTTTCAGCAGGAGTGGCAGCGGGTGTTTTTTCTTTTTTGCTTTTTTTGGCATTGGACACCAGCAGTTCGCTCCTTTCTTCCAAAATCAAGATCAAGATACAATTCCCTTCCGTGAAGGGCTTTCGTTATTCTTAACTGACAACTTGCAATTTTATAACATACTTACTTATTATAAGCTTTTCTGTGTGCAGATTCAAGGTTTGTTACAGGATTGATACCGAAAAGAGGGTGTTTTTGGCAGATTTCACCTTCATTTGCCGGGTCGTTTATTAGTTTAACGAAATTTTTTAAATAAGAACAGCGCAAAATTATAGACATTCTGTGAAGAAATGATGCAGAAAGGCTTGGAAAAAGGGGGAAAATCAGCCTTCTATCACGTCAGCTTAACCAAGATACAAGAGGAGAAGAAGTTATCCTATATAATAAGGAAGGAATTTGCAAATGACCGAGAAACAAAAGAGGAGCGCCTTGCAGGGCGCTCCTCTTTTGTATTGCAATCTTTTATTTTTTGGATTTGCCGCGATTTTTTTTCATGATATGGTCGTTGGCACGAATCAGGCTGTCGGCAACCCAATCCAACTGTTCGGTTTCCTGATAATGGTCGAGCAGCGGGCTTTCCTGCATATCCTCGTATGCGTTGCTTTCGCGGTAGGCGTACTTGAGCAGCAGAGGGGTCAGGATGGTGCTGGCGACCACCATGATGATGACCGGAGCGAAGAAAACCTCCGGCATCAGTCCCAGTGCAGCGCCCTTGTTGGCAACAATCAAAGCGACCTCACCACGGCAGACCATGCCGACACCGATCTGTTCACATTGATGGTTTTTCAAGCCGCACAGTTTGGCACCCAGTCCGCATCCCAGAATTTTGGTCAGCACAGCGACAATGACCAGCAGAACCGAGAAGAGAATGAGCTTGCCGTCCATTTTGGGCAGGTCTACCTCCAAACCGATGCTGGCAAAGAAGATTGGCGTCAGCAGCAGGTAGGAAAGGGGAGCAAATTTGACCTCGATATACTTGGCTTTCGAGGTGGTGGAGATGATTAGACCCGCAGCAAATGCACCGGTGATGTCCGCAACGCCGAACAGCTCTTCTGCACAGAATGCCAGAAACAGGCAGAGAACAAAGGCAAAGATGGGATAACGTTGCAGGTCGGTGGAATGTACATTTTTGATATACCAGTCCATACCTTTTTTGACCAGCATGCCGACGACGATGACAAAGAGGAAGAAAGCAGCAATCTTAATCAGAACAACCAGCAGGTTGGAATCGGCAGAACCGCCGATGCTGGTGACGATGGTTAAGGCAATCAGACCCAGCACATCGTCGATCAAAGCGGCAGCCAGAATGGTGTTGCCCACGACAGTCGATAGCTTGCCCATCTCCTTGAGGGTTTCAACAGTGATGGAAACGGAGGTGGCAGTCAATACCACTCCGATAAAGATATTTTGCATCAGTGCATTGGCAGAACCGCTGTCGTTGAAGAAGGCAGCCAGTACAGCACCGCCCAGCAAAGGAATCAGTACGCCGCACAAAGCGACCATAAATCCTGTTTTACCGGTTTGCTTGAGGTCGTCCAGGCTGGTTCCCAATCCGGCGGTGAACATCATGACGATGACACCCAGCTCGGAGACCTGACTTAAAAATTCGGTGCTGTGGATGATATTCAGACAGGCAGGTCCCATAATCAAGCCTGCCAGCAGAGCGCCGACCACCTGCGGCATCTGTAATCGTTTGGTCAGGATACCAAGAACTTTGGTGGAAACGAGGATGAGAGCGATGTCAACAAGATAGTGATAGGACATGAAAAAGCCTCCTTTGCGTTCCTTTTTTCTCGTTCCCCCATTATACTCCGACAAACAAAACATGCAAGGGGAAATTTGTCCTTTGTGCCTTGTTTCTAAAAATACTGGATGATAATATAAAAAATAGACAATAATCAGAAAAAATCATAGTGATTTTACTCGTTGGCAGGTGAAAACAAGGTGAAAGCGGAACGGAACTTTGGGAAAATCTGCATTTCCTGGGAAATAGCGCAGAAAAGCATCCGACCGCACAGATTGTTTTTACACAACCAATGCGGTCGGATGCTTTTCTTTATGGATGATTTATTCGAGATTTAACTTGTTTTTCAAAATATAGCGGGTCGGCAGGTAAAGCAGAAGGTCCAGCAGCAGACCAACCAACAAGAAGGTGGTCAGCATCAGCAGTCCCAGCGGAAAGACATCCAGCTGTTCAAGCCAAGGAGAAAGGTTAGCCGCACAGGTAAGCCCGCCCATGATGGCAGCCATCAGGATAGTTAAAGGAATATTCAATACAAAGTAAGCGATGAACGAACCGACAATGCGATTCTTTGAAAGGATAGGCAGCTGCGAGCAAGCCATCGCACAGTAGAAATGCAGGATTTCGTTGGCAAGAAAAACCAGGAAAGCCAGTATGCCCAAAACCACCAGAAGCAGGACGGAAAGGGTGCCGGAGGTGTACTCTCTGAAAGCAAGGAAGAAAGCCTGGATGACATCAAAGGTTGCCGAGAAAAATTCGGAAGCACCGGCAGTGGTAGCAAGGGTAATAAAGAGGACGATGATGCCGACCACTCCGCTCAAGCACAGCCAAATCATGGCAGAAAGCAGCTTGGAGAAGAGGATGACATCCACACCCACCGGCAAAGTGTTGGTCAAATATCCCTCGTCGCCCAGTACGTTGTGATAAAATTGGGTAATAATCATCACCAAAGCGGTGACCCCCAATGCGATGAATAGTCCGAAGATGATACTGCTGCCGGCGATGATGCCGGTCATCCATTCAAAGTGGATGAAAAAGCTGTTGAGGACGGTCATTCCAATGATGACCAGAAAGAAGGGCAGCATCGTTTTAGACATTGCCTTGAGGTCATATTTGAGCATCTTTCCTAACATTTAAATACCTCCCTGAAGAGTCGGTCGATGGATTTGCCGTGTTGCTGACGAATTTCGTCCACCTCTCCGTCAATCACAATCTTGCCCTGATTGAGGAACAGGACCTGGTCGAAGATGGCTTCTACATCTTGAATCAGGTGGGTGGTGATGAGAATGGAGGAGGACTCGTCAAAGTTTTTGAGGATGGTGTTCAGGATATACTCGCGGGCAGCCGGGTCCACACCGCCGATGGGTTCGTCCAGCAGATAGAGCTGTGCGCGGCGGGACATCACCAGAATCAGCTGCACCTTCTCCTTGGTGCCTTTACTCATCGTTTTCAGGCGGGTGTTGGGAGAGAGGTGCAGGTCTGCCAGCATCTGCTGTGCCCGTTCCAAATCGAAATCGGCATAAAAATCGCTGAAAAATTGCAGCACTTCGCTGACCTTCATCCAATCGTTGAGATAGGTGCGCTCCGGCAGGTACGAAACGATGGATTTGCTGACCAGCCCGGGCAGATGTCCGTCGATCAGGATGCTTCCGTTATCAGCGGGAAGCAGACCGGAAATCATCTTCATAATGGTGCTTTTGCCGCAGCCGTTGGGACCGAGCAGTCCCACAATCTTGCCGCGTGGAATCGAGAAGCTGACTCCTTCCAAAACCGGATGGGAGCCATAGCTTTTATGTAGGTCGCTGATTTGAAGAACACAGCTTTCTGCGACCGAACCGCCCTGCATGATGGCGTTGTTTTCACTCATACAAACCTTCCTTTCTTGTGGTAGGGAATAGAAAATCTACTTTTGCTCTGCCAGATATTTTTCCAGCAGCCGAAGAATATCGTCCTTCTGGTAGCCCAGCGACGAAATGGTTTCCACCATCCGCTCAATTTCGTCATAAGCCAGTGTGCGTCGTACTTCCATAATCTTCTCCTTATCATCGGTGACAAAGCGACCGGAGGTTCGCTGGCTTTTCACCAGCCCATCCCGCTCCAGTTCTGCCAAAGCCTTTTGCATGGTGTTGGGATTTACCCCTGCGGTCAGCGCCAGTTCGCGCACCGCAGGCAGCTTTTCTCCCGTTTGATATTTGCCTCGCGCAATATCCGCTTTCAGAATCTGTATGATCTGAAGATAGATTGGCAGCTTGTCGTCAAAGACCCAGGTCATCTGTCTGCCTCCCTTCAATGCTTATTGTATTAAGTGATTAATACAATAATACCAGCATCCTGTCGCCTTGTCAAGACCTTTGCAGATTTTTTATGGGCATCATCTGCCTGAAAGAGGGAGGAGCAGCCGAATTCTTTGTAAAAAGGAGAGGGGAATTTGCCAAAAAATCCATAAAATTGCATAAAACCCCAGATTTGGATTGCAAAGAGGGGAAGGGTGTGTTATCGTATGAATGTATTTTTCATGTATGATTATATGAAAGGAAAGTTGGGAGGAAGAAAATATGGCAAAGATTATGCGCCAGACCCTTCGCGAGCAGGTGACGCAGGCAATACGACTGAAGCTGTTGACCGGTCAGCTGCGCCCGGGAGAAAGAATTGTCGAACAGGAGATGGCAGAGGACCTGGGTGTCAGCCGTGGTCCGGTCCGGGAGGCACTGCGCCAGATCGAGCAGGAAGGGCTGGTGGAATACACCTCCCATGTGGGATGTTTTGTCAAGGAATTTAATGCAAGGGACGTCTATGAGGTGTATCTGCTGCGCGCCAATTTAGAGATTTTGTCGGTCAAGATGTGCGACGGCAAATTTTCTGAGCAGACTATCGCAAAGATGGAGCAGATTGTGCAGCGGATGGCAACCATCGAACAGCTTGAGCAGTTTGATGAAGTGATTGAAAATGATAACCAGTTTCACGCCTGCATTATTGAAGAGTGCGGACTCAAACGTTTGTATACCCTGTGGAGCAGCATGGACAGCGGCAACACCATCGTCTTTTATCGCGGCGCGGGCAAAAACGAATATGTAGTACACAATCAGGAGAAAATTCACCGCAGGGTGCTGGATGCGGTAAAGACCGGCGACGTGCAGGTTATCTGCAAAACATTGATCGATCATTATATGGAAACAACCATCGGTTATCTCAAGGACCATGGCATTTCGACCGAGGAATTTCCATATAAAATCAATGTCAATTTTTAATGCAGTACCATTTCCAGAAAAGCGGAATTGTATCTCCGGTTTCAATTAGATTGTCATAAAAAATAACTCTTTGGTCACTTTGAGAGGAAAATGAGGCTGTTTTATATGCAAAATATCCATAAACAGCAGCTTAAAAATGAATAAGATGAACAAAGTGTTAGCGAATTTGTTGCAATCAATAAACAACTATGATACAATAGCTCTCGTAAAGATTGTAGACAATCTTCTGCGTACAGTAATCTTTATACATACTACCAACAGCACGGAGGGAACGGATGCCTAAGTTAAACTATAAAACCCTGCGGCAGGAAGTGGTAGACGAGATTCGACAAAGAATTCTGACCGGAGACTTTCAAGCGGGAGAGCGCATCAAGGAAAACGAGATGGCGCAGCAGCTGGGCGTCAGCCGGGGACCGGTCCGCGAGGCGCTGCGGCAGCTGGAGCAGGAAGGTCTGGTGCAGTATGAGCGCAACGTCGGATGCTCGGTTGCACAGGTGAGCGGTCAGGATGTTTATGAAATCTGTTTGCTACGGGCGACGCTGGAAATTTTAGCGGCACGTCTGTTGCAAAAGGGCAAATCCGTACAGCAAGCTTTGCAGCAGATGCAGGACTGTGTGGAGCAGATGGAACAGGAAGACTGCGATTTCTATCAGCTGGCACAGCAGGACAATCGCTTCCATGCCGCAGTAATCGAGCAAGCAGGATTAAAAAAGCTTGCAGAGCTGTGGAAAAGCACCAACATCCATAATCTGGCAATCTTCTATGCCGGCAGAAACAATGGCAGCTTTGACCGGCAGGAATACCGTCAATCGCATCAAAGGCTGTTGGAGTGCTACCACACCGGCGACATCTGCCAAATCAGCAAAGAGATTGTGCAGCATTACAGCTTGAAGGCAAGCCGCCCGATTGAAGATGTATTTACTTTTTCTTAAAAAACAGGCATGCCTGTTTTGTTTCGGTTTTCCCGAAACAATCTTCCGAATGGAAATTTTATGTGGCTTATGCACGCAAAAGCGTGTAAAGATAAAAAACAAAAAGAGAGTTTGTTAAGCCCGAAAGGAGAAACAATCATGAAAATCAAAAGAATCCTGGCAGTCATGCTGGCAGGTGCGATGATGCTTTCTATGGCTGCTTGCGGCGGCGAGAGCAAAGAGGAAAGCGCTGCTCAGCCAAGCGCAGAGCAGAAGACCATCGACGGCAACGTGCTGGATGCAGAGCAGTACTTCAACGGCTACCTGGGTGCAGACCCAACAACCTTGGACGGCGTTATCGGTAACGACAGTATCGGTGGCGGTGTTCTGAACAATGTAATGGAGCCACTGACCAGACTGGCTGAAAAAGATGGCAAAAACATCCGTGAGGGCGCAGGCGCTGAATCCTGGGAATCCAATGAAGATGGTACCGTATGGACCTTCCATCTGCGCGAAAACACCTGGAGCGACGGTCAGCCTGTTAAAGCACAGGACTATGTTTACTCCATCGTAAGAACTCTGACCCCGGAAACCGGTTCTCCAAACTCCTACCTGCTGACCTGTGTTAAAAACGCAAACGCAGTTCTGGCAGGCGAGATGGACCCATCTGAGCTGGGTGTAAAAGCAATCGACGACAAGACGGTTGAATTTACCCTCGAGCAGCCAACTCCATACTTCCTTTCTCTGACCGATGGCAGAATCATGCAGCCACAGCGTCAGGACATCGTGGAGCAGTACGGCGAAAGCTACGGCGCAGAAGCTACCAACATGGTTTACTGCGGTCCTTTTAAAGTAGAATCCTGGATGCACAACGCTGAAATGGTTCTGGTTAAGAATGATTCTTACTGGGATAAAGACAGCGTAAATCTGCAGACTATCAACTACAAAATCATGAACGATGAGAACACCATCTTCAACTCCTTCACCAACGGTTCTATCGACTCCTGCGGATGCGGTACACCGGAGTGGATGGAAAAATTTGGTGCAATGGAAGAAGTTCAGTACATTCATAACGTTTCTCCTTCTGTTCGTTATCACTTCTTCAATACAAAAGACGAGCTGTTTGCAAACAAAAATATCAGAAAAGCATTTACTCTGGCAATCGACCGTGAGGATGTATCGAAATCCATCTACTTCAACACCATGGAACCTGCATACGCATGGGTACCAGATGGCGTTTCCAGCGGCGAACTGGGTATTTACAGAGAACAGGTAGAGGCTCCTCTGAAAGCGATGGTTGGAAAAGAAGATCCAAAAGAGCTCCTGATCAAAGGTATGGAAGAGCTGGGTCTGGGTTCCGATCCTTCCACTCTGGAAGTTACCTTTAGCCTGGGCGATACCAACCAGTGGATCAAAAACTACGGCGAATACTACCAGCAGAAATTTAAAGAAGTTCTGGGCGTAAACGTAGTTCTGGACTTCAACGAATGGGGAAGCTTCCAGTCCAAAATCAACGCCGGCGAATATCAGATGGGCTACATGGTATGGAGTATCGACTACAACGACCCATACGCAATGCTTTCTTTGATGAGATCCGATTCCACAGCAATCCCAACCTTCTGGGCAAACGAAGAATACGATAAGCTGATGGATCAGGCTGCTGTTGAAATGGACGAGGCAAAACGTATTGAGCTGTACAAACAGGCTGAAACCATTCTGATGGACGAAGCTCCGATTTGTCCAGTTGTAAACGAAGCTTCTAACACATATCGTTACAAATACGTAAAGAACAGCAACACAATGTCGTTTACCTCGACTGGTCTGAAATACGCGTATACTAGCGGTCGTCCAGATTAATTCACTTGTCTGAATAAGGACTCTTTGTTGTATTGTGTTTCATAAATAAAGAGGTTATGAACAGAAAGGTGATCTCAGGAGAGGTCACCTTTTCTTTTCCAATTAAGGGGGAGAATTATGATAAAATATATCCTGAAACGAATCGGGTATATGTTGGTTACTCTGCTGATTATCACAACAGTAACCTTCTTCATGATGCACTCGATTCCTGGTGACCCATTGGGTGCGATGGCAAACAAATTGCCGGAGCAGGCAAAGGCAAACTACTACGCAAAATACGGTTTGGATAAACCTCTCACCGAGCAGTATGGAATCTTTATGAAAAACCTGATCACCAAAGGTGACCTGGGTGAATCGCTCAAATATCCGGGTAAAAGCATCACCGATACCCTGCTGACCAACTCCAAGGTATCCGGTATGAACGGTGGTATTGCGCTGCTGTTCGGTGTAACCACCGGTATTGTCTTAGGTATTGTGGCGGCGCTAAACAAGAACAAGTGGCCGGACTATCTGGTTATGTTTATCGCCATGCTGGGTATCACCATACCGGTCTTCGTACTGGCGGCGATGCTTCAGTACCTCTTCTCGGTTAAATGGCAGATCCTGCCGACCAGCGGATGGGGTAAACCAAAGCACATGATCCTGCCGATCATCGCAATGTGCTTCGGAAGTATTGCGACCTATGCCCGTTACCTCAAGGCAAATATGCTCGACGTCATGGGACAGGACTACATCCTGACCGCTGAGGCAAAGGGTGTCAGCCGCTTCCATATCATCAAGGACCACGTTTTGAAGAATGCCTTCCTGCCTTGTATCACCATCCTGGGCGGACAGATTTCCGGTATCTTCACCGGCTCCTTCGTCATCGAAAAGATGTTCGGTATCCCGGGTCTTGGTTTCTACTATGTTTCCTCGATCAACGACCGTGACTACACCATGATCATCGGTACGACCATCTTTGCAGCGGCTTTGTTTGTTGTAGCGCAGCTGCTGATTGATATTGCCTACACCATCTTTGACCCGCGTATCCGCATTAAATAAGGAGGAACACCATGGCTACAGAACAGAATATCCATTCTGCAGCGGAATGGGAAGACATTCCGGCGGAAAAGTTTGAAATCATCGGCACCGATGATTTCTCCGGCGACATCATTGCCCGTCCAAAGATTGGCTACTGGGCAGACGCATGGAGAAGACTGAAAGAAAATAAAATCGCACTGGTAGCACTGATTGTTTTGCTGCTTTTGATTGTAATGGTTTGTATCGGACCTGCTATCTCCGGCTATAACTTCGAGCAGATGGACACTTCCGCCATCAACCAGAAACCAAGTGCAGAGCACTGGTTTGGTACCGACTCGCTGGGTCGTGACCTGTTTGCTCGCGTATGGCAGGGCGGACGTGTTTCGATTATGATCGGTGTTGTCGGCGCAGTCGTTGCCAGCGTCATCGGCTGTATCTACGGCGGTATCGCTTCCTACTTCGGCGGCATTGTAGACGACATCATGATGCGTATCGTTGAGGTACTGCTGAGTATCCCATATTTGATTATCGTAATCCTGATTTCGGTTGTTACCGATTCCAAGAGCATCGGCACCATGATGCTGGCGCTGACCCTGACCGGCTGGTGCGGTATCGCACGTCTGGTTCGTGGACAGATGCTCCAGCTCAAGAGCCAGGAATACGTTTTGGCTGCAAACGCACTGGGCGTTTCTCCGTTTAAAATCATCATGCGTCACATGATTCCAAACACCATCGGCATCATCATCGTTGCTATCACCTTCGATATCCCGGGCTACATCTTCTCTGAGGCATTCCTGAGCTATATCGGTCTGGGCATCCAGCCGCCGGATACCAGCTGGGGTGCGCTTGCATCCGCTGCACAGCAGAACTTCATGTTCTACCCTTACCAGCTGTTCTTCCCATCGCTGATGATTGCACTGACCATGCTCTCCTTCACCCTGCTGGGCGATGGACTGCGCGACGCTCTCGACCCGAAACTGAGAAAGTAGGAGGATCCTTATGGCAAACGATAAAATCTTAGAAGTAAAAGACCTCAGCGTATCCTTCAACACCTATGCGGGTGAGGTCAAGGCAGTCCGCGGCGTCAGCTTTGAGCTGAACCGAGGCGAGACCCTCGCCTTTGTTGGAGAGTCTGGCTGCGGCAAAACCGTAACAGCAAAATCCATCCTGCGCCTGCTCAAACCACCGTTCGCTGTCATCAAGGAAGGCTCCCAGATCACCTGCGACGGCAAGGACGTACTGGCGCTGAACAAAAAAGAACTGTGCGAATTCAGAGGCGACGAGGTCAGCATGATTTTCCAAGACCCGATGACTTCTTTGAACCCGACCATGACCGTCGGCAAACAGATTATGGAAAGCCTGCGCATCCATCGCCATCTGAGCAAAAAAGAGGCGAGGGAAGAAGCAATCCGTATGCTGAAGATGGTAAACATCCCAAGCGCGGAAAAACGTGTGGACAGCTATCCGCATGAGATGTCCGGCGGTATGAGACAGCGTGTTATGATTGCAATGGCTCTGGCGTGCAATCCGAAGATTCTGATTGCAGACGAACCGACCACTGCACTGGACGTAACCATCCAGGCACAGATCATGGACCTGATGCGCGAGCTGAAGGAGAAGATGAACACTGCGATCATTCTGGTTACCCACGACCTGGGTGTTGTAGCAAACTTTGCAGACAGAATTCAGGTTATGTACGCCGGTCAGGTAGTAGAGCGCGGTACTGCAAGGGAAATCTTCTACGATTCCAAACACCCATACACCTGGGCACTGCTCAGCTCGGTTCCAAAGCTGGCAAAAGAATCCAAGCAGGAACTGTATGCGCTCAAAGGCACTCCGCCGGATTTGATCCTGCCGCTCAACTGCTGCCCGTTTGCATCCAGATGTGAATACTGTATGCCAATCTGTAAAGAGCGCAATCCGTTTGAAACCACCATCACCGATACCCACAAGGTATCCTGTTGGTTGCAGCATCCAAATGCACCAAAGGTAAAATCCTTCTATGACAGGGAGGCGAAATAATGGACCAGGTAATCGAAAAACTGCAAAATGCCGACACCATCATGGAGGTCACAGACCTGTGCAAATTCTTTAAAGCAGGTCGCAAACAAACTTTGAAAGCGGTGGACCACGTCAG
>SAMEA3387485__coassemble_1377_pt1 | contig 17635 bp, 19 predicted proteins | sample SAMEA3387485__metabat2_high_PE_008 | metagenome-assembled genome bin SAMEA3387485 (sample SAMEA3387485) | Felis catus | biome: Faeces | place: United Kingdom | collected 2012 | reverse complement strand
CTCAGACAGCTCAATTATAATACCACGCCAACTTCCTTTTGTCAACACCTTTTTTGCCCTTTTTTTGACTTTTTTTGAAAAAAGTTGCTTTTTCCCCTTTTCTTCCCTTTTTCCAGCGATTCTTCGTCCTCCAATTCCTACCCTTCCCCCTCTTTACTTTTTTGCTCCTTTCTGCTATAATGTATAAGTCAATTCAAGATATGCGCCCGTAGCTCAGTTGGATAGAGTGTCAGACTCCGACTCTGAAGGTCGTGCGTTCGAATCGCATCGGGCGTACCAAAAACGCACCTCACTGTAAGTGAGGTGCGTTTTGTTTTATCTCTGTTCTTTCAAAATCAACCGATAAAGGAGTACTTACATGATGAAGATGAAAAAACTTGCCCTTCTTTCCCTGCTTCTCTCCACCGGAATCACCGCCTGTCCAATCGGCGGCAGCGATTCCTTCACCCATCTCTCTCCACAGCAGGCAAAAGAGATGATGGACCATTCTTCCCCTTTGACCATTCTGGATGTCCGCGAATCGGACGAGTATGCTAAGGGACACATCGCCAACGCCATTCTCTTTCCTCTGTCCACCATCCGTCCGGCAACCACCGCTGAACGTCTGCCCGACAAGGATGCTACCATTCTGGTCTACTGCCAAAGCGGCAGACGCAGCAAAAAGGCGTGCATCCTGCTGACCAAGCTCGGCTATACCCACATCTACGACTTCGGCGGCATCATGGACTGGCCATACGACATCGAAGCTTGATCTTGATCAAAGACTAGTTTTTCTTTCCTTCTTCTAAATCCTTTTTCTTTTGACTCAACAGCACACTGGCGCACAGTGCGGTAAAGGGAGCCACGGTGACCAAACCAAACGATCCGATGACAGTATGCACCATCTCTGCCGCCACGTGCTTATAGTTTAAAATGTTGACCAGCGGCGTGCCCTGTGCCATAAAGACCATCAGCAGGGCAATGTATCCCCCCGAATAAGCCAACAGCAGGGTGGTCGTCATCGTTCCCATCGCCGAGCGTCCCACGTTCATCCCGGAGCGTACCGCTTCCTTCCAGCCAATGTCCGGGCGCTTTTCAACCACCTCATGCACTGCGGAGGTGATGTCTACCGATAAATCCATCAAAGCGCCGGATGCTCCGATAAAAATGGATGCCATAAAAATGCGGGTCAGGTTCAAATCCTGGTATCCGGCATACAATAGGCTTTCCGAGGAAGACATCACCGCCCCATGGATTTGGAACAAATCGGTAAACAGCGAACCCAGCAGGCAGGTAACTAAAATTCCTAAAAAGGTTCCCGATACCGCGCTTATACATCTGCGGTCAAATCCATAGACCAGCGCGATAATCAGCACGCTCAGCAATAAGGTAAAGACCAGTCCGGTCCAAATCGGATTATACCCCTTCAGATACAGCGGAACCAACAGCTTCCAGATGGCAAGAACGGTCAAAAAGAAGCTGAGCACCGCGCGCACCCCGGTCCTTCCCGCAAACAAAATCAGAAAAAGGATAAAAATGGCGCCCATCACCAGCTCCATCGGGATACGGTCATGGTCGATCATCGTCACCATCAAAATTTCGTCCGCATTGTAGCTGACCACCACCTGCGCGCGATCTCCTTCGCGAAACAGCTTGTCCTGTTCCAGCGAACCGTTGAGCATATTGACCCCTTCGGCAGTCCTGCCTTTAAATTTGCCACTGACGATTTCCAGCTGGCATCGCTGCTCGCCCGAGCGCACTAGTCCGGTGTCGATGATTTTGCTTTCATCGGTTTGGATGACCTTTGCAACACACTGTTCTGCCTCGCGGTAAATTTCCTGGTAACCGGTCGGCAAAATCGCCAGCCATGTAATAAACAGCAGGCAGACCCATACCGGTGCGTGATATTGTATCTTTTCCTTTGTGAACATTGCTTTCAGAGCGGCTTTCATATGATGTTCCTTTCCTATTCAGATGCAGCTGTCAAAGCCTTTACTGCAAAAAAGCGGCGGGGAATACCCGTCCGCTTTTTTGCTTTTTTAGAAAACTTTTGGGAGTGTGGGATTTCTTATTTGTCAATGCCCATCAGGTCGGCAAGCTTGTGATAAACCTGTGTGTTATCATAGAAGCCGCCAAATTTTTCCTGACCTGCGCCCTTTGCAAATACCGCTACCGGCAGACCGGTGTGCGCATAGGAGCTGAAGCTGATGCCGGATTTGTTGTTGAGCAGGTGGGTGATGGTAACCGACAGCGGCTCATAGCTGCCGTACAGAACATATTCCTTCTGGTTGTCGGAATCTGCCTTTTTACCGGACAGGGTTTTCTCATACGCTGTTTTCAGCAGTCCAACCTCATAGTCGGTCAGCACCAGCTTGTCGTCTGCGCTGCCCTTGAGCTTTAAGCCGAACAATTTCTCTACATCCTGCATCATGGTTTCAAAAGGAGTCTGATTTTCCTTATATTGGCTGACATAATCGCTGTCGAATTTTGCATAGGAGATTTTCTGGTTGGAAAGGTTGGTCAGATAGGTGTCGTAGTCGGTGCCTGCATAACCGATGGTCAGACCGCCGGTTTCGTGGTCGCCGGTAACCAGAATCAGGGTATCGTCTGGATGTTTCTTTGCAAACGCAACTGCTTCTTCTACGGCATCTGCCAGAGCGATGGTGTCGTTGATGGTGGAACCTGCATCGTTTGCATGGCAAGCCCAGTCGATTTTACCGCCTTCCACCATCATAAAGAAACCCTTGTCGTTGTCGCTGAGGACTTCGATTCCCTTGGATACATAGTCGGCAAGTGCCCATTCGCCGGATGCTCTGTCATTTTCATAGGAGATCGAATCGCTGTCTGCCAGCTTTTCTCCAATGATGACGACCTTCTCATCCTTTGCCGATACCTTTTCAGCCTCTGCCTGGGTCTTTACTACTTTATAGCCGGCTTTTTCTGCTTTATCATAGATGCTCTCCTGGTCACCCTCTTTTCCCTGTGGGTCCAACAGAGCGCCACCTGCAAAGTAATCAAAATCAGAAGCGACCATCTCTTCTCCGATTGCATAGTAGTTGCTTCTGCTTGGCTGATGGCAATAAAAAGCTGCCGGTGTTGCATGGTTCAGGTTGACCGAGCTGACCACACCGATGTCATAGCCCTTGTCGTGCAGCTTTTCTGCAATGGTTTCATATTTCACCGTCATGGTCTCATCCATGTTGATGGTGCCGGAATAGGTCTTGTGTCCGGTGGAGAGGGAGGTCGCAGTGGAGGCAGAATCCGGGCAGAAGGAGGTGGAGTCATAGGTCACTGCCGAACCCGCTACCGGGAAATTCATAAAGTTCAGAGGCTTGTTTCCATCGAGGATGTCGTCGTTATCCTGATCGGCTACTGCGCCCAGATAGTCGGATGCTGCCTGAAACTGTGGGTAGCTCATACCGTCTCCGATGAACATGAAAACATATTTGGGTTTTTTGCCGGTTGTTGCCGAAGCGGTTGTGGTAACCTTTCCTTTGTTGCTGACTGCATCGGAAAGAGTTTTCTGCGGAGCTGCTGCGGAAACACAGCTGATGAGCAGGGCGCTTGCCAGGGAAGCTGCCAAAATTTTCGAAAATACCTTTTTGATTTGCATGGTACACTCTCCTTCGTGATTCTTTCTTCTTTGCTCGTGCATCTCCTATTTTACCGATTTCGTGTAAAAACTGCTCTCGCGCTTTCGTTAATCTCCGGTTAAACTCACATTCAAAATGTTAGTAATGAGTAAAACCCTGTCGAATCCATCTGCTTTTTACCTGCTTTTCTCCACTCTGTTTTCTTTTACCGACCCAAGACCCTCTTTCAAAATTTTCTCCTCGGAGGTACCCCTTTATGAAACAGCTGATTCCCCACTTCTATCCAAACTTTGCGTGTATCGCTTCCCGCTGCTCGGACAGCTGCTGCATCGGCTGGGAAATCGACATCGACCCCGACACCGCCGACTACTACCGCAGCTGCATCACCGACGGCGACCCGTTTTCCCCGCAGCTTTCTCAAAAAATTTGCTGGGAATCCCCTGCCCATTTCCTGCTGAAAGAGGATGACCGCTGTCCCTTTTTAAATCAGGATAATCTGTGCGAAATCTACATTCACCTCGGAGAGCAGGCGCTGTGCGAAATCTGCGACCAGCATCCGCGCTTTCACGAGTGGTTCGGCGATTACAAGGAAAGCGGACTGGGACTTTGCTGTGAGGAAGCCGTCCGCCTGCTGCTGGAAAGCGGCGAGCTTTCCTTTCTGTCACGCACCATCGACGAACCGGCAGACGACCAACCCTTCGACTCGGAGCTTCTTTCTGCGATGCTTTCGGTTCGGCAGCAGATGTTCTCCCTTTTAAAAAATACCGACCTTGCCTTTGCCGCCCGCTTGCAAATCCTCCTGCGCTATGCCGATGCGATCCAGCAGGCGCTCGATTTTGCCGATTTTCCTGCTCTGACCGCTCTCTCGCAGGAAATCCCAGCGCAGCTGTTCTCCTCTCCCTGTGATTTTACCGATTCACCACAACTGCTTCTCTCCGACCTGCTGGAGTTTCTGGCTTCCCTTGAGCCAATCGACCCGCGCTGGACCAAACGCCTGCGCAAACTGGCACAAAATCTGCCTCAGCTGCTACCGCTCTCGGAGCCGCTGCCCTTTCAAAATCTGTGTAACTACACCCTCTACCGCTACCTGCTCAAATCGGTCTGGGATGGCGATTGTCTCTCCCGCACCAAATTTGCCGTCCTCTTCACCCTTCTCTGTCGGCTGCTGTGGCTGGCTCTCCCCGGTGAGTCAGCAAGCTACCTGCCAGTTGAGCCACCGACCGACAGCCGCATCAATTGTATCAAAGCGATTTCCAAGGAATTGGAATATTCGGAGGAAAATCTCCAGACCCTTCTGGACCTCTCTTGGGAGCACGAGGAGCAAGTAGGATTTCTTTCCGTCAACTCCCTCTCCTGTCTTTCTGCCTTTCTCTTTTAATCCACCCAACGCAAAAAGGACCCTGCTGGATTGAAAAATTTCAATCCAGCAGGGTCCTTTGTTATGTATCCATAAAGCAGCAGGATGCTTCACCATTTTCCTACTCGCCGTCGCTCTCTGCCCAGCCTTTACTCCGTCCGACTGCCTTGTGCCAGCCGTGAAGCAGCCTTTGGTGCCTCTCCTCCTCCATCTGAGGATAGAAGGTGGTATCACAGTGCCACAGACGGCACAGCTCTTCCCGGTCCTTCCAGACACCCACCGCCAGACCGGCAAGATAAGCTGCACCCAGCGCCGTTGTCTCCCGAATCATCGGGCGGTCCACCCTGCAACCGAGAATATCCGCCTGAAACTGCATTAAGAATCGGTCGCGGCTGGCTCCTCCGTCCACCTTCAAGCTGTCCAACGGGATTCCGGTATCCTTTTCCATCGCCTTGACCAGGTCATAGCTCTGGTAGGCAATCGACTCCTGTGCCGCACGGATGATGTGTTCCCTCTTGGTCCCTCTGGTGATGCCGATGATGCAGCCGCGGGCGTACATATCCCAATGCGGCGCACCCAGTCCGGTAAAGGCAGGCACCAGGTACACCCCGCCGGTGTCCTCCACCTTCTGTGCGTAGTATTCCGCATCCTTGGATTCGGTGATGAACCGCATCTCATCGCGCAGCCACTGAATGACCGCTCCCCCCACAAAGACACTGCCCTCCAGCGCATACTGCACCTTTCCATCCAATCCGATGGCAATGGTGGTCAGCAGCCCGTTCCGGCTCATGCAAGGGGTATCGCCGGTGTTCATCAGCAAAAAGCAGCCGGTGCCATAGGTGTTCTTTGCCTGCCCTTTTTGGAAGCAGCACTGACCAAACAGCGCCGCCTGCTGGTCGCCTGCAATTCCTGCAATCGGGATATTTTCCCCCTGGATGGTGGTATAGCCGTACACCTCGCTGCTGTTGCGCACCTGCGGCAGCATACAGCGCGGAATATCCAGCACCTCCAGCAGCTTTTCATCCCAGTCGAGGGTGTGGATGTTGTACAGCATAGTGCGGGAAGCATTGGTGTAGTCGGTCACATGGACCTTGCCGCCGGTCAATTTCCAAATCAGCCAGCTGTCCACCGTTCCGAATAAAATTTCCCCTGCCTTTGCCCGCTCCCTTCCGTTCGGGATGCGGTCCAATATCCATGCGATTTTGGTGGCAGAAAAATAAGCGTCCGGTATCAGTCCCGTCGTCTGCCGGATATATCCGTCCAACCCCTGCTTGCTCAGCGCATCAATCCGGTCTGCCGTTCTGCGGCACTGCCAGACGATTGCGTTGTAGACCGGTCTGCCGGTCTTTGCATCCCACAGGATGGTCGTCTCCCTTTGGTTGGTGATGCCGATTCCCCGAATGTCCGAAACCTCCACCCCGCTTTTGGCGATGACCTCCATCATCACCGCATACTGCGAGGAATAAATTTCCATCGGGTCATGCTCCACCCAACCCTCTTTTGGATAATGCTGGGTAAATTCCTTCTGCGCGATCCCGATAATATTCTGCTGTTCATCGAACAAAATGGCGCGGGAACTGGTGGTTCCCTGGTCCAGTGCAAGGATATAGCTTGGCATGGCAGTCCTCTCCTTTTTCGATTACTGATAATATCGTTTAATGATAAAGTTGACCCACAATCCCGCCATTCCATCGGCTGCCAATACGATCCCCAGCACCCGCATGGTGATGACCAGCGCATTAAACGGGTTAAAAATCAAAAGGATGCCCAGCGCAATGATACACCCTGCAACCACCGTGGCTGCCACCCAGCGCTGATAGCCGTAATTTTTGAGCATCAGCCCTCTTTGCAGCTTGGAGATGCCCTCCACCAGCACCAGGATACCCAGCACAATCGGCAGCACCGCAAAGATGCCGCCCGGATTGAGGAAAGAAAACAGTCCGATGGCTACCAGCACAATTCCTAAAAACAGCTCCCCTGCAAAAAACGGAGAGAGGCTCTTGTTGCGAAAATAGCTGATGATGCGCAGCACGCCGTACACCAGCGAGATAATTCCAATGCCATAGGTGATGACATTGAGCGATTCCTGTGGAAAAATCACCAGCAGCACACCGGCTGCAATCCCGATGATGGCTGCCAAAAAGTCGTTGACTTCAATATGAATCGTTTTCATTTTCTTTCCTCCTTGCATTAAATCACAAAGGTGAACGCCTGCGCATTCTCCAGCAGATTGTCAATCAGGTTGTCCTCTTTTTTGCTTCTGCCCGCATAGCTGCTCACCGGCGCAAACACGCCTCCGTGGGAAACCAGCAACGCCCTTCCCGGCTTACCTTTCAGCTCATCCAGAAAGTTGTAGACACGGTCATAAAAATCGCGGATATTCTCTGCCTGCTGATAGTGGTGGTTTGCTGCATAATCCCAAAATGCCCGGGTATCAAACTCATCCCAGCGCTTTCCCTGAAACTCTCCCATATCCCGCTCGGCAATGCGTGGCTCGTAGAAAATAGGAATCTGCCTGTTTTCACAGATAATCTGCGCCGTCTGCTTTGCCCTTTGCAGCGGGGAGCAGTATACCCGGTCAAACTGCCGGTCAGCCAGCAGCTGCGCGGTTTGCTTTGCCTGCTCGATTCCCTGGCTGTTGAGCGGGATGTCTGCCTTGCCCTGCTGTTTTCCCAGGCTGTTCCACTCGGTCTGTCCATGACGGACAAAGGTTATCTCCATAAAAGGTCCTTCCCTTCTGTATCTTCCTTTTAAAAGCAGCAAAGCGCAGGCTGTTTGTCTGCCCGCGCTTTGTAAGTTGACTTTTGCTTTTCCGGTTTACATTCCCGAGCCTTTTTTGGTGAAGGGCTTTCTGCCTGCGCCCTTCGACTGCGGTTTTGTGCCGCGCGGTGCATACCCTTTCTGGAAGGAAGCATTGGAGCGCTGCTGTCCGCCTTTGCCGCCTTTCCGCTCCTGCTCAAAGCTGCGGCGCGGTTTGCCCTGTGCGTTATATTGGATTTTGCCTGCCGGCGCAGCCTTGCGGGCAACGCTGTTCAGAATATCCTCGTCCAGGTCACCCAGCACCTCCGGCGCACCGGAGGACGCTTTGATGGCGTTGCGCAGCATCCCGATTTCTCCCGGACGCAGCTCTCTCCATTTGCCGGGAGCCAGCATTCCCAGTTTCAGCGGTCCTACTGCGGTGCGTTTGAGTCTGGCTACCTCCAGCCCGACCGCCTCACACATCTTTCTGACCTGTCGGTTTCTTCCTTCATAAATCACAACCTGCAACACCACCCTGCCCGGCTGCTTTTCCAATACGGTCACATGGGCAGGACTGGTCTTTTTGCCGTCGATTTCCACACCGGTGGACAGGCGGACCACCTGCGCATCGCTGATTTCCGGGCGCACGGTGACGCGGTAGGTTTTGGAAACATGGTGGCTTGGGTGCATGATGAGGTTGGCAAATTCGCCGTCGTTGGTGAACAGCAGCAAGCCCTCACTGTCTTTATCCAGTCTGCCGATGGGGTACACCCTCTCCGGTACGTCCTCCACCAGCTCCGCTACGCATCTTCTGCCCAGCTCATCGTTCATGGTGGTCACAAAGCCGCGCGGCTTGTTGAGCATGATATAGTATTTCTGGCTGCTCTTCTGAAAATAGACCCGCTCGCCGTCGATGGTCACGACATCGCGGTTTGGATTGATCTTCTGTCCCAGTGCTGCAGGACGACCGTTGATTTTGATTTTGCCCTGCTCGATCCACTCCTCTGCCTTTCTTCTGGAAGCAATTCCCTGCTCAGAAAGGACCTTCTGTATTCTGATTCCCTTTTCCATTGTGAACTCCTTTAAACTCAATATCCTCATTCCCTCTGCCGCAGCAAGAATCTATGCTGTTTGAGAGGGGACTTCTTTCTGTATTCTATTTTAAGTCAAAGCAGCAGGGCTGTCAATCTCCTTTTTACTGTTAAGCCACAAGCTTTTTTCCGCTTCCGCCGTTCTGTCTGTCAAGCGAAAACTTTTGGCAGACTGCAAAAATCTTTTTCTTTTGTCCTCCATCTTCATCCCCACGATAAACTGTAACCGATTCCATTGTTTCCTTTATATAACGTTAAAAATTCCAGCCCTTTCCCTTCCCTTGAAAGCTGTCGTCAATTATGTTAAAATAGGAGCAAACAAATCTGCTCTGTCTTTACTGATTGCACAGAGATTGGAAGGGAGAGATACTGCCTTGAAGATACAGGAATCCGGTGAAAACTATCTGGAAACCATTTTGATGCTGGAACAGAAAAACGGAACGGTCCGCTCCATCGACATTGCAAACGAACTGGCGTTTTCCAAACCCAGCGTCAGCCGCGCCATGAGCATCCTGCGCTCTGCCGGCTATATTACGATGGATAAAAACAATCTGATTCTGCTGACCCGGGAAGGACGGCAAAAGGCGGAGGCAATCTATGAGCGCCACTGCATCCTCTGCCGTTTTTTGGAGGATGTCCTCGGAATTTCTGCCGACACCGCAGCAGCCGACGCCTGCCGCATCGAACATATCATCAGCGAAGAAACCTTTGACCACATCAAATCCTTTCTGAATGAACAGGACACCGACGGAGGGCAGCGATGATCGCGCCCAACGCGCAGGAGCGGCTCACGCAGATCGTTGAGCCGCTTTTGTTTTGGTATCAAAAGAATAAACGTTCCCTTCCCTGGCGGGACCAGCCCACGCCCTACCGCGTGTGGGTATCGGAGATCATGCTCCAGCAAACCAGGGTAGAAGCAGTCAAGCCCTACTTCGAGCGCTTTCTTTCCCAGCTGCCCTCCATCCAAGCGCTTGCATCCTGTCCCGAAGACCGGCTGCTCAAGCTGTGGGAAGGTCTTGGCTATTACAGCCGCGCGCGCAATCTGCAAAAAGCCGCCCGCCTGTTGGTCGAACAGTACGGCGGACAGCTTCCCGCCGACTACCGACAGCTGACTGCTCTGCCCGGCATCGGTGACTACACCGCCGGAGCCATCGCCTCCATCGCCTTTGGTATCGCCGTGCCCGCTGTGGACGGCAACGTCCTGCGGGTAATTTCCCGCATCCTGTGCTGCGGCGATGACATCGGTCTGCCGCAGACCAAACAATCTTTCCGCCAGCTGCTGCTTCCGGTTGTGCCGCAGCACAGCGCCGGCGACTTTAACCAGGCGCTGATGGAACTGGGAGCCACCGTCTGTCTGCCCTCCTCTGCGCGCTGTCTGCTGTGTCCGCTGGCGGCACTGTGCCGTGCCCATCAAGAGGGCTGCACCCAGCAGTACCCGGTAAAAGCGCCCAAAAAAGCGCGGCAGATTCAGCAGCGCACCCTCTTTGCCATCCTCTGTCGGACGGCTGAGGGCACCTTTACCCTGCTGCACCGCCGACCGGACAGCGGACTGCTCGCCGGTCTTTGGGAAATCCCTTCGGTCGAAGGAGCACTCACCGAGGAGCAGGCACAGCAGGCAGCCGCGCAGCTGCTCGAGCCATTTGGTCTTTCTGTTCTTTCGGTGCAGCCGCAAAAGCCTGCCCGCCACATCTTCACCCACATCGAATGGCAGATGAGCTGCCTGTTGGTCAAAACCGGCGATAACACCCTTTCCCGCAGCCAAATCGACCGCCTGTTGCCGGAGGATTTTCTGCTGACCGACCGGCTGGATTCGGTTTCCCTTCCCAGCGCCTTTCAAAGCTATACTTCTTTGTTAACCACCCTCATCGGCTCATATTAAATCAAGGAGGATTCTACTATGGTTATCCTGCTCAGCGGCGCCTCGCACACCGGCAAAACCCGGCTGGCACAACAGCTGATGGAGCATCTGCACATCCCGTACCTCTCCATCGACCATTTGAAGATGGGTCTGATTCGCAGCGGTCAGACCACCCTTACCCCTACCGCGACCGGCAGCTGACCGACTACCTGTGGTCCATCGTGCGGGAGATGGTCCAAACGGTCATCGAAAATCATCAAAACCTGATTGTAGAAGGCTGCTATATCCCATTTCATTGGAAAGATGATTTTTCCCCGCAGTCCCTTCGCTGCATCCGCTCGCTCTTTCTGGTGATGAGCGAAGAGTACATCCGCAGCCATTTTTCCACCATCCGCTCAACCGCCAACGTAATCGAACAGCGGCTGGATGACAGCTGGTGTACCCTCGAGCAGCTGCTCGATGACAACCGCTTCTATCTGGAAAACTGCACCCGACACAGCTGTCCCATTGCCTTCATCCAAGACGAGTACCCTTCCTTCGAGCAGTTCTGTACTCTGCTCGAGCTGTAATCCCTTATTTTTATAAAAGGATGGTATCATCCATGTTATTTCGAGAAATTTTCTTCATCTGCTTTGGCTATCTTTTGGGCAGCATCCTGTTTGCACGGCTGTTCGGATTGCTGTTTGCCCACAAAGACATCACCCAAAACACCGCCGACGGTAACCCCGGCACCGCCAATGCCTTTTTGCAGGGCGGCTTTCTCTGCGGCGTGTGTACCCTGCTCGGCGACCTTTTTAAGGGATATCTTCCGGTTGCGTGGTATCTGTCCACCCAGAGCCAGTCAACCGTCCCTCCGCTGGCGTTTGCCCTGCTGATTGCCGCGCCGGTCCTCGGGCACATTTTTCCTCTGTTTCACCACCTGCACGGTGGAAAAGGGATTGCCACCAGCTTTGGCTGTCTGCTTGCCCTGCTGCCCGACCCGGTCCCTGTGCTGACCCTCGCTTTTTTCTTCCTCTTCTTTTCCTGCATCGTCCGCATTTCCCCTCATTTTTACCGGACCATCGTCACCTACCTGTGCTCCTTTGCTGCACTGTGTTTTTCTAACGTCAGCCTTTCGGTGCGTCTGGGATTCCTTCTGATTACCGCCGGTGTCTTCCTTCGGATGCACCTGAGCCAAGAATCCAAAGAGAGGTGTACAATCAAACTGTTATGGATGCGCTGATTTTTTCCTGTGGGACCGGCGGCGGTCACAACTCGGCAGCCAACGCTATCAAGCAGGAGCTGCTTCGCCGCGGTCATCGGGTCACCATGCTCGACCCTTACTCCCTTTCCAACACACGGGTAGGGAGCTTGATCAACCAAAGCTACATCAATCTTGTCAAAAAAGCACCGCGCCTGTTCGGGCTGGTCTATCAGCTGGGCAACCTTTACCGCCGGCTGCCTGTTCACTCACCGGTCTACCATATCAATCATCGGATGGCGCTTCCGGTTCAGCGCTTTCTGGAAGAGGGCAACTTCGATTTGATTATCATGCCGCACATCTTCCCCGGTGAAATCCTGACCAATATGCGCGACCACGGCATCTGCCTGCCACCCACTTTGCTGATTGCCACCGACTACACCTGCATCCCCTTTACCGAAGAGGTGCAGTGCGACCGATATGTCATCCCCTCGGATGACCTGTGTCCCGCCTTCACCCGCTGGGGGATCCCCAAGGAGCGACTTTACCCGCTGGGCATCCCGGTGGACCAAAGCTTTGAAAATCCCCCTGACAAGCAGGAAAGCCTGCGCCGTCTGGGACTGGACCCCTCCCTGCGCTACCTGCTGGTGGTCGGCGGCAGCATGGGTGCCGGTGGACTGATGCGGGTCATCTCCATTTTGCAAAAACAATATGAATCCTCCCCCGACATCCGGCTCATCGTCATCTGCGGCAGCAACCAACCCCTCTACCGGCGGCTCAAAGAGCGGTACGGTGAGCGCCTGCTACTGGTGCAGCACACCTCGCAGATGGCAGATTATATGAAAGCCTGCGAGCTGCTCATCTCCAAGCCGGGAGGACTTTCCTCCACCGAAGCCGCTGTCTCCTGCACGCCGCTCATCCACATCAATCCCATCCCCGGCTGCGAGAGCAAAAACATGGAATATTTTTCCTCCCGCGGGATGAGCCTTGCGGTTCATTCGCTGCAAAAGGAGCTGCTGCCTGCCGTAGAACAACTGTTGCAGCCCTCTTCTGCCCGACAGATGCTCGCGTGCCAGCAGCAAAACATCTCCCACCATGCTGCCGAGCGAATCTGTGACCTTGCCCAGCAGCTTGTTGACAGCTCCGCTTCGGCAGTGTCAAAATAATGCAGAATTTTTGTATATCAAAAAAATCCCGTTCTATTGACTACTTCAGCTTCGTCAGAGAACGGGATTTTTATTTTATCCTTCTTGAGTACGATTCAGGACATCCTGCTCCAGATTCAGCAGTTTTTCCTTGACCCACAGTCCGCCGCCGTAGCCGACCATTCCGCCGTTTGCACCGATGACCCGATGACAGGGCACAATGATGGCAACCGGATTGCGGTTGTTTGCCATCCCGACCGCACGACAAGCTTTCGGATTTCCTGCCAGCGCTGCAACCTGCCCATAGCTCATCGTCTTTGCATAGGGAATGGTTTGCAGCACCTTCCAGACCCGCTTTTGAAAGTCGGTCCCCTGCAATTTCAGCGGAATCGAAAAGCTGGTGCGGCTGCCGGCAAAATATTCTGCCAGCTGTTTCCGGGTCTGCCGCAGCAAATCTGTATCGTCCGCATACCGGACCGATGGGTCCGGGTCAAAATGCAAGCCGGTCAGATAGCCGTCTTCCTCTTCCAAGCGCAGACAGCCTACCGGCGAATCGAAGCTGTATCGGTAGAGCATTCCATCAATCCTCCCTTTTTTCCACCAGAATCGGCTTCTCCTTCTTACCAAAGGGGAGCTTGATTTCGGTCATGGTAATGGAAATCAGAATGATGATTCCACCGACCACCATCTGCGGCGACAGCGGGTCATAGCCCAGCAGCACCGAAAAGATGGTGCCGAACAGCGACTCGGTGGACAGGATGATGGCTGCCTTTGCCGAGTGAACGTGCTGCTGTGCGGTCGTCTGCAAAAAGTAGCACAGGCAGGTGCTGAAAACACCCAGATAGATGACCGCACCCATGCCCTCCGAGGAAAGGAAGGAGGAGAAATCACCGTCGGTCAACAAAAAGGCAAAAAATCCCCAGACTGCCGCTACGGCAAACTGCAAAAATACAATCACCTTTGCATCCATCTTCAGCGCTAAAATGCCGGTGGTCACAATCTGGCAGGCGAACAAAAAGGCACAGCCCAGTGTCATCAAGTCGCCAATCTTAAAGGCAAAGCCTTCCGAAAAGTTGATTGACAGAATGCCGATGCCCAGCAGGCACAGGAAAGAGGAAACGATAAATTTCGCTCCCGGTTTTTTCTTGCTGATTGCCCACCACAAAAACGGCACGATCACCACGTTGGCTGCGGTGATAAAAGCGTTGTTGGAAGGGGTGGTGTACTGCAGCGCCACCGTCTGCACATAGAACGCCAGGAACAAAAAGGTACCAATCAGCAATCCGCCCTTGATGTGTTCCTTCTTCATGTTTTTCTTCAGGTCCTTGTGGAAAACAATCCCGACAATCAGTGCCGCGATTGCAAAACGAACGAACATGATGAATGCCGAGCTCATCTGCGCATCCAGTGCCATCTGCGAAGCGATAAATCCGCTTCCCCAGATGATTGCCACTACCAGCAGCGACAAGCTCCCCATCACTTCTGCCCTCTTCTTTTCCATCTTCTCCATCCTTTTCTCAGAAAATATTTATGCAACGCGCTGTAACTGGTGCCGCTCCAGCCAGCCGGAACGATGATAATAAATCACCATCGTCAAGGCGCTGGTCAGCCAGGTCAGCGAATAGCCTAAAAATACAACAATGATATTGTGGAAAACCGGCATTGCCAAAGAAATCCAAATAACTCTCAGCACGCACATATTGCCCACCAGAGCCAGCATCGGCACCATCGAGATACCCGCTCCGCGCACCACGCCGCAGTAGGTGTGCGCAACCGCCAGACAGACATAGCCCGGCACTAAAAAGTGCATCATCTGCACCGCATAGGACAAAACCTGCTGGTCGGAAGAAAAGACCCGCAGCAGCTTTTCTCCAAACAGATACAGTCCACCCGACAAGGTCAGTGTCACCGCCAGCGCAATCACAAGGCAGGTCTTGGCTCCCTTGCGCACCCGGTCATAGTTTTTGGCTCCGATGTTCTGTCCGGTAAAGGTGGTGATTGCCATAGAAAAGCTCATCACCGGCAGGATGGCAAAGCCGTCTATCTTGGTGTAGGCGCTGCATCCTGCCACCGCAGCTGCACCAAAGCTGTTGATGTTGTACTGAACGATCAAATTGGAAAAGGAGATGACCGCATTCTGGATTCCTCCCGGCAAGCCGATGCGAACCGTTTCCAGCAGCACCTTTTTGTGAAAGCGGATGTCCTTTAAAATCAGCTTGTAGCTCTCGGTGCTGGTCATCAGACGAATCAGCACCAGACACGCAGAGATTGCCTGTGCAATCAGCGTCGCCCAGGCAACACCGGCAACGCCCATCTGCACCTTGATAACAAACAGCAGGTCCAACAGGATGTTGACCACGCTGGAAACCATCAAAAAATACAGCGGCGTTCTGGAATCTCCCACCGCACGCAGGATACCCGAACCCATGTTGTAAATCATCAGTGCCATCACACCCATGAAGTAAATCTGAAGATAGGTCACCGACCCCTCCATGATTTCTGCAGGCGTATCCAGAAGGCGTAGGATGGTCGGCGAAAGTGCGACGCCTACCACTGCCATCACCAGACCGGACACGATACACAGCGCAATGGTGGTATGAACTCCGTCGTGTACGCCCTTGTGGTCCTTGGCTCCGAAAAACTGGGCGATGACCACGCCCGCGCCGGTGCCCAGACCGGTGAACATCCCGACCATCAGATTGACAATCGGCGTGCTCGCACCCACCGATGCCAGCGCATTGGCTCCGATGTAATTGCCGACCACGATGGAGTCGACCGTGTTATAAAATTGCTGGAACAGATTGCCCAGCAGCAGCGGCAGCGCAAACAGCAACAGCTGCTTCCAGATAACTCCCTCGGTCATCAGACCTCTGTTTTCCTTCATTCTACCACCCTTTTCTGAGGTATCATTTTATCTCCATTTAACATGGTATCACAGCTTTTGTCTGTGCGCAACCCCCAAAGCAGCAGAATATACCATCGGTATGGTCTTGTATGCTTATGCAATCAAGCGTGCGACAGGGTCGGGAGCATCCTTCTAGTTTCTCCCTGTGCATCGGCTTCTCCCAGCCAAAACGGATGAGAACGATGCCAGAAGAAGGTGGTGTCCTCCTCCTTGTGGACGCTGCACTCCAGTTTGGCGCAGTCCAGCGGGGTAAAGCCGAACTGCACCTGCCGGACCGACGGCGCAGCTGCCAAAGCGGCAATCTCCTCTGTTGACATCACCTTAGGACAAAACATCTGATGAATCTGTAAAATCTCCCCCTCCTGCTCCATCACCAGCGCCGTCTGCTGCTCCGGCAGCCAGTAGACCTGCTCTTGCATCGGTCCTGTGCAGTAAAACATCAGCAGACTTTCAGGATGCAACAGGCTTGCCTGCTCCATCGGTACCGCAGTCCGCACCGCCGATAAAAACAGCTCCGCCTGCTTTGGGTCCTCCATCGAAAGCCGCACCGCCTGCCCACGTCCGCCCGCCAGATGCAGGCTGTGTTGATATTCCTCCCGCTGCTCAAATCCAAATTTCGGATAAAAGTCCAGCACGCTGTCGTTGGCATACAGATAGATTCCATCGCAGCTGTCAAGGTAGCGCCACAGCACCTCCTCCATCAAAAATCGACATAGACCCTGTCCTCTTTCCTCGGGTGCGGTCATCACCGTTCCCAGCTGGAGCAGCCTGCGCCGAACGCCGTTGATTTGACAATCTATGCGGTTGACCGACAGATTTGCCGCTACCTTTCCGTCGCACAGCAGCAGATGCGGCTGATAGTTTTCCTGCCACCAACCGCCTTTGTGCCACTCCTCAAACGAAATGTCAAAGGTCTGCTGCGCCAATCGGTCAAAGCCGGTGCGCACTGCAAGGTTGTCCCGTATCTGATCGTCAAAAATATACTTTTTGTTGTTTATTGTGATATTTTTTCTCATTGTTATTTTTACTTCCTCTTCTTATTTCGCCAATTTGTTGATATGATTTGACTTTATACCAAAAGTTGATTCTGATGTCCAAAAAAAGACCCGCTTCAACCGAATTTTCGATTGAAGCGGGGGTCTGACTACAAAAAATGCTGAAAGCCAATACCGGAAAAAATACTGTGACACCTTTTTCCGTTCCGTGCAAAAACATTGAGCAACCATCTATCTTCAAGTTTTTCTTGTTGCGCTATACGAACCGTTCTTCCTAATCGTCGCAGACTTCTTCTCTGGTCGGATAGATGGCTTTGTATTCTTCATCTGTAAAGCCATAATGGTCCACATCCTCATCGTACCCACATTGAGGACAAACTAACGTTTCTTCGTACTCATCTTCAAAATCCATACGGTTTCCACACACAGGGCATTTATATATCCCTGTAAGCAGCGCTTCTTTTTGTGCATCATTAAAAAAACTCATTACAAATCCCCTCCTGGCTATCACGATTTTCAGAATATCTTTCCTCATTATGCTGTCGAAAACAATCTGTATGACAAAAAACGCGTCCACAAACGTGGACGCGTTTTTTGTTTGCGACACAATCTGCCGCTGGTCTGAGTGGCGGGACTTGAACCCACGGCCTCTACCACCCCAAGGTAGCACGCTACCAGCTGCGCCACACCCAGATGATACTGACCATTATAGCACAGTCCCCCACAGAAATCAAGAGTGTTCCCCTAGATTATTCTTTGGTGAACTGGCTCTTGTCTACACCGCACAGTGGGC